>OJSF01000041.1_pt1 | contig 130445 bp, 117 predicted proteins | sample 1599411 | NCBI WGS metagenome assembly OJSF01 (sample SAMN04168658, study PRJEB22393) | human gut metagenome | biome: human gut microbiome; feature: stool | host: Homo sapiens | collected 2014-03-24 | reverse complement strand
ATCCTTTATTTATCGATAAGATCCGATGGTGGAAATTAGTTTTTCATTTAACCAATTTTTTAACCCAAGAATAAAATCTTTCTCATTGCAAAACAGATAAATTCAGAGTATACTATATTAAAAATTAGCCGTTCGCCTAAATTTTGAGGTAATTTATGGAATAAAGCCGAACGGCTAATTTATTGACCACTTAAAAAAATCATGCCGCTCGGCTAAAAAGGAAGTTGGAAATGAAAATAATTGATGCAAAATCGCTTGGCAAAGCAATACGCGACCGAAGAAAAGAGCTCCACTATACACAGACATATTTATCCGAATTCACGGGATTCAGCGTCAGCTTTATTTCTGACCTGGAACGCGGGAAGCCCACGGTCGAATTAGAAAAAACACTTAAAATCATTAATATACTCGGATTAGATATATTGATAGAAAAGCGAGGATAAGATGAACAATAAGTTAACGGTATTTATAGAAATTAACGGGACAAGCATTTATGTCGGGGATATCATTGGGGATACTCCGGCACGCGCGAGTTTCACATACTCTCCCGAATATCTGTTAAATCCGGAAAACCGCCCCATTTCGATAAGTTTGCCTCTTACTAAAGCAGCCTTTTCTCCGGAACAGACAAAAACATTTTTTGACGGTCTCCTTCCGGAAGGTTTTACCCGTCGTTGTGTAGCAAGCTGGATGCATGTAGATGAGAACGATTATTTGTCTATCCTTGCAGGTTTAGGACACGAGTGTCTCGGAGCTGTAAGGATTGTCGCACAAAACAGTCCGCATCTTCCGCCTGAATATCGCAGGCTTACAGACGCTGAAGCGAAAAATCTAGCCAGAGAAGGTGCTACAGAATCTGCACAGTTAATCACAAAATCACATTTATCTCTTACCGGAGCTTCAGGAAAAGTCGGTCTGTATTACGATGAAAAAAACAACCAGTGGTATCTTCCCGTAGGTGATGCTCCAAGCACCCATATTGTAAAGCAAAGCCATGTGCGTTTACAAGAAATTGTAGCCAATGAACAGCTGTGTCTTCTCACCGCACGTAATTTAGGAATAGATATACCAGAAAGTTTCATAGTAAATATTGGTGATTTTTCGGACGGTGATGTCCTGTTCGCGACCAGAAGATATGACCGAAAAATACATCCCGATGCCAGAATAATAAACGGACTTTCCGTTCCTTACCGGCTTCATCAGGAAGATTTCGCTCAAGCACTCGGTATTGCTTCAGCAAATAAATATGAGAGGGAGCATGAAGACTATCTTAATAGAATGTTTGCATTACTCCGCGCCTATTCAGCAGATCCAATGACAGATCAGCTAAAGCTATGGGATATATGTATTTACAACTATCTTATCGGGAACACCGATAACCATATTAAAAATCTGTCTCTATTATACAGCCCGGATTTAAAATCAATACGTCTCGCCCCTGCCTATGATATCATCAGCACAGTAATCTATGAAAGCAGCACAGAAAATATGGCTTTGAGCATCGGAGGTATATATAAACTCAATGAAATAACAAAACAGTCTTTTGAAGCACAATCAAAGCATATTGGATTAGGTACTAATCTGGCGATGAAACGATTTGATGCAATGGTATCTCATTTTCACGAGGCACTTAATAAAGCCGTGATTGATCTTGAACTTCAAGGATTTGTCCATGCGCACGACCTAAAAGAAAAAATACTTGCCAGAGGGGGAATCCGGCGTCAATAATATTCGGGCACTTTTCCTGAAAAAAATACCGAAGTTCCACCGAGACACACTGAACTTCGGTATTTTTTTACCTTAGTCAAAATCAATAGTACACTTTTGAACAGCCCAGCCAAGGCTTTCCTGCTGAATATGATATAGTCTCTGATATAAACCTTTCTTTTCCATCAACTCACTATGTGTTCCACTTTCTACTAATTTCCCATCATCTAATACAAATATCTGATCAGCGCCCACTACTGAACGAAGCCGGTGAGCGATCATAATGACCGTCTTGTCCTCCACCAGTTTTGCAATGGCCTTTTGAACCAGAACTTCATTCTCCGGATCAAGGGATGCTGTCGCTTCATCAAGCAGAATGATCGGCGCGTTTTTCAGCAAGGCACGGGCGATGGAAATCCGCTAACGCTCACCGCCGGAAAGCGTGCTGCCGTTTTCACCGAGGACCGTCTGATACCCGTCCGGCATTTCACGTACAAATTCATCACAATAGGCTGCCTTTGCCGCAGTAATCACCTGTTCGTCTGTTGCGTTTGGACTGCCAAGTCGGATATTATTCATAACAGTATCATTGAACAGAGTCACATCCTGGAACACGAAAGACATATAAGACATGTCTACAATATTCCTTCCCTGAAAATGGGTCTATAAAAGCACTGATACGATGAAAAGAACTAAGCGCCGACAATTCCCCTGGTGCTTAGTTCTTTTCTAAATAAAACAAAGCTGAATTAAAATATTCCAAATACTCTATATTTTTCAGGATACCGGTATCTTCATGAAAATGCATTATGCTATCAGCACAATTATAATAAGTGAAAACAGAAAGAAGGTTCCCCATATAAGGATCAGTGGATTTACATGCAAAAAAGTCAAGAAAACTAAAGTCAGGCAAATCCCCAGCACCGTAAATACAGCGTAGATGCAGGTCATCATAGGTTTGGGCTGATCTTAAGTTGTCCAGAAGATCGGGAAGATATATATGGAGTGCGGCTGCAATAGCTGCAATTCCGGCAAGAATAAACAGCAGCCACCGCTTGGATTTCTGTTTCTTCATAATTAGTCTTTTCTTTCTTTAATTAGTTATTTCTAACTACATGTTGAAAAATGAGCCGTGTCTCCACGGCTGTAAATGTATAAAAGACAAATTCAGGCATGTCAATGGATATTCTGATATAAGACTGGCAGTATATTTATCAGTCTTATTTTTGTCCTACTATCATTCGGGAATTTCCCAGCATCATCAGCGTGGCTCGGCGATGGGAGCCGAAGGCTTCCTGTGCCGTATCGATGATCCGTACTTCCCGGTATCCCATTTTGCGCAGTTTTTTTGCGAACTCCTCCATATCTCCGTACATCCGGGGCTTCATGTCATCGTTAAGGGCAAACACGCCACCCTTTTTCAGCACTCTCAGGCTTTCCAGCAGAAGACCCTGCTTGTCCGCGCCGTTGATATTATGATAGACATAATTGCTTACTACGGCATCAAAGGTTTCATCCTGAAAGTCTAATTTCCGGGCGTCGCCGTGAAGAAAACTGCAACGTTCATATACGCCCTCGCTCCGGGCATTACTCTCGCACATGGTCTGACTGTAATTGTAGACTGCACCCCAGTAATCAATGCCGGTCACTTCCGCCTCCGGCCAGGAAATCGCCGCCCGGATGGAGAGTGCGCCTGATCCGCATCCTACCTCCAGAAGCGTCCCCTTTCCGTCGAAATCCAGGTAAGACAGAAGAACCTCATGAACCTTTTCCATCATGCCTCCCCCGTCAAAGGCATACTGCCGTCGGATCCATGTGATCCAGGCAAGCAGGATCAGCACAACCACCGCAGCGATCAGCGCCAGAACCCCGATCAGCCTCATGCCGGGAATAAAATGCGATATAACGCATAAGACTGCCATGAAGACAACCAGTGCACCCACCATATAAAAGACCGGCGCGGACATCCAGTTCCCATAATTTTCTCCGTGTGTACCGAGTCTGACCGGCTTCTCTTTTCTTCCATTCATCTCCATATCCTGCATTCTCCCTAGTCAGATTTGCTGTCTGGACATTTCATTTTTCTCTCTGTCCGAGGCAGTATTCATAAATAATTGTTTTCTGTCCGGAACCGTCCGGAAATGGTTTTTCCAAGATTTTCGTAAACCCTCTCTTTTCATAGAATTTCCAGGATGCCAGAGTATTCGTCAACAGCCGCACAGTTTCAGCCCCGTCATTCCCCGCTCTGTCCATAAATCTGGATACCAGCACCGTTCCCAGTCCTTTCCGGTAATCTGTTCTGGAAGTAAGAGCCACCAGCTCCAGATCACATCCGTCAAAAAACTGCTCTTCCCGCTCACGCGCCTGTAAAATAAAGCTGTCCAGCTGTTTCTGAAACGCTTCGGACAAACAATACCCTTTCAGATAAAATTTCAGGAACATCCGGCACCAGGCCATATAATGCTTTTTGCACCTGTCAGAATCTGTCTTCAGCGGACGGAATTTTTTTCCGTAATTTCCGCTGATAAAACCTGCGATCTGGTGATCTAAAGTTTCCGCCACATAGGTAAAACTGCACTTTTCTATCAGGACCTGAGCGTAATCCCGCAAAAGAATCCTGTCATTTTCATCAATGGGACAGGTGAAAAAGCCTTCGTAAAAACATTGCCCGCAGCCGCCTGCATCTTCCTCTCTGTATGGCCGTATCATAAACATAAAATTCCTCCTCTCTGCCGGCTGATCAGGTTTATCGCCTTCCCTTTTATGTACCTATCAATCCCACAAGTTGCCGAACATCCTTTTTTCCGAAGACAACTATAATATCTTACGATCTGTTTTCCCAGAGAAGCTGACATCTGTGGAAATATCTTTTCCTTTCAGTTAAGCTGTCTGCGTGTTTTTATTTTGGTTAGTTGTATCTAACCAACTGTTACTAGCATAGCAAATTTAAAAATAAATATCAATATCTTTTTCTTATATTGACAAAATTTTATACCGGGTATGTTATAGCATTGTTATATATGACCGTCAATTCAACCTATTCCTTTTCCAGTTCCCACTTTGACAACAATTTCCCCAGTTGTTTTGCAAGCATCCCAACCAAAAGAGCCGCTGCCACTGTTCCTTCTCTCACGCCCTGAAGCTGTCCTGTAAAGGAAAGCGACAAAATACAGGCAATTATAACCAGCGTTACGTCAAACCCCACTTTCATATATCCAAACTTTACTTTGGGAAACACTTTGCAGATTGCCAGTACTACTCCCTCTCCTGCCAGTACTATCACTCCCGCCTTAACTTCAAAACTGACTCCCACGGCCACCAGCAGGATACCGGCAAGACAGACAAGCCACTGCTGCCAGTATGTATCACAGTGGATTCCCCGGACTGCCCATACACCGAAGTCCGTGAGATAGCCGAAGAAGAACGCCACTGGAAGCTGCATAAGCTGAATTGGGTGATAATTTTTCCTCAAGATCAGAATCTGCAGCAAAATAAATACACAATGCATTGTAATTGTAGCCGTCCCTACAGTCAGCGAAGTAAACAGACTGACCACATACGGTACGCTCGAAATCGGAGAGGTTCCCAGACTTGCTTTAATAGAAAATGCGACGCCAAATGCCATGATTGAAAGGCCCACCAGAAGGAGCAGATAGCGTTTTAAAATATAGACAGATAACTTATTCAATATATTCATTCCTTTCCTTTTTCCGTCATTTTTATTATAACACTATCAAAAAAAATGTGTATGTCTGATACGAAGAAGTACGTCACGGCTCAAAAAACCGGGGCAATAAAATTTACCCCGGCTTTTGTCATTTTAAGTTTAATATGCCCTACTTTTCACTGGACAATTCAAATATCCTGTAACACCTCGTCTGCCTTCTTATGGACGGATGATCCTTCCGGCCCCTGCCATTGTCTCGACAATGCTGTACATATTTGTCACAGTTCCGACAGCCAGCTTTTCTTTTAATCCGTAATAATCCAGACAGGTTCCGCATGTCATGATCTCCACGCCCTGTGCTTCCAGACTCTTTAAGTCTTCCAGCGAATCCGACCCTTCACAGGTCAGGGTTGCTCCGCCATTGTAAAACAGCATGGTTTTAGGAAGTGTATCCAGCTGTGTGACAGCAAAAATAAATCCTTTGATCAAAACTTTTCCAAGGGCATCATTTCCCTCTCCCATGCGGTCAGAAGATACGACAACAACGGTATTTCCTCTGGCATCCGGGATGCAGGCAGTTTCCTCTTCCTCTCCGGCAGCCTGTGATGGCGCTCCTTCCATTTCAATCACGATCCGGAACTCTTTTTCTCCCTTTTTCTCGGAAGTTACTTTCCCTCCGCTGGATGCTGCCATTTTTGATACATTCTGTACGGCAATCTCATTATCTACAAGAACCTCTATTGTCTCCGGTCCTGTCAGCTCCTGCATTGCCTTCTTTGTCTTAATCACCGGAATCGGGCAGTTATCTCCCATTGCATTTACTGTTATCATGTTTCTTCCACCTTTCTTTGTGTCTATATGATTACAGCATTTCAATAAATGCCGCAATTCTCGTATTCAGCTGTCCAATATCTGCCTGTGAATAATCTGTTTCCACATTGAGATATGGAATCCCTTTTTCCTGGTTTACGAATTTGCGGATGCTAAAAGCCTCCACGTTATAAGTATGACACGCCTGCAGCGTCATTTCAACTACTCCGTCCACTTTATATTCATCGATCAGACGTCCCAAAAGCTCCAGTCTGTTGGGATTAGGAGTCATAACGGAACATCCGATATTCAGATATCTTCTTGCCAGAGCATCATACACATCAGGATTCTCCTCATCTACCAGCTTGTCAATGGATTTGGCGCCGGTACAGTTTTCGTATGTAACAACGACTGCCCCATTGCTCTCAATTGCCTGGATCACCTTTTCTGTCGCTCCTCCAACAGGACAGCCGGTGAAAAGAATACGGGGCATCTTCTCCAGCATTTTTCCTTCCGCATATTCTTTTTGTATCTTTTCTACCAGGGCATCTACCTCTGCCGGAATTTCTCTCCGGTCAAATTTGAAGGTACTTCCATATAATACCTTAAAAAGGTCATGTCCGCAGATCGGAACCGGATCATGTTTCATAACCTCATACAATTTTCTCAAAGAGCGCCGTCCAGCATTATTCACTTTGATCGCTTCCCGGATATCATCCTCGGTGATCGTTACGTCAAATTTCTTTTCCAGATATTCTTTAAAGCGAATGATCTCGCTTTTCCAGAGCTTCAGCGCTTCCTCGCCCTGTGTATTTGGAAGTTCCATCAAAAACACATCTTTAAATTCAGACATATATTCATACATCTTTTTCTTTCCGTCGCAGGTTGTCTCCCCGACTACCACATCGGAAAAATAGAAAAACGGGCATTTGTCTGTCTTCGCAAATCCGTAACTGGATTTGATCAGAGGACAGAGATTTTTGGGGAGATCCCTCTCTGCTTCCGGTATTGTCTCATCGGAAGTGGAACACAGTCCCACTGTGGCGGCTCCCATAGCCATTGCAATCTCCTGGGGGAAATAAGTACAATATGCTCCCACAATAGGAACTCCCTGCTCTTTTAATTTTTTTACTCCGAGAAAAGAATTTTTCCTTTGTTCTGCAAATTCTTCAAATACCTCTGGCAATTCTTTGATCAGTTCCATTTTTATCTCCTTTTATCTGTTTTTGTCTTTTCTTTTGCCAGCAGTGCCGCTCCCAAAGCGCCTGCATATCGTCCCTGTTCAGTAGGGCATACTTTCTGTCCGATTTTTTCTGACAGTATTTTTGTAAAATATTCACTGCTGCTAAGCCCACCTGTCAAAATAATATGATCCGGCAGGTTTTTCCTCATTGCAAGCTGAGCCACTTTAGCTGCAACAGAATCCACAACACCAGCCGCAATGTCCTCTCTCTTTCTGCCTTCCCCAATATAATTGATCACTTCTGATTCAGCAAAGACTGTACACAATGAGCTAATAGAAAGTGTATTTCCCGCAGCGGCCATATCAAAAAGTTCCTGAAGCGTAACTCCAAGACGGTTTGCCATGATTTCCAGGAATTTCCCGGTCCCTGCAGAACACTTATCATTCATAAGGAAATCCTGCACCATGCCATTTTCGATGAGGATCACTTTCGTGTCCTGTCCTCCCACATCGATGACTGCGCAGTGATCGCTTCCCAGCTCCCGGCCGCCTCTTGCATGGCAGGTAATCTCTGTAATAACATAATCTGCATAATCTACCGCAATTCTTCCATAGCCCGTAGCCACGACTTTTGCCTGGCCTTCCTCCATATTGATTCCGTCTTTCTTCAGATTTTCACGGATCGTCAACGCTGTTTCCTTACTGCTCCAGCCGGTAGGCATGGTAAATGCAAGTTCCTTTTCTCCTCTTACCACAACCTTGGCAGCTGTTGAACCAATATCTATTCCTATATAATTCATGTACTATCCCTTCGTCTTTTGCTTCTTCACTATTCCGGTCTTTCATCAGCAGTACCGGTCTCTGCCGGGGTTGATATCTTTTTCAACCACCACCATATCCAGAATTTCAATATCGTTTTCCTGAATACATTTCTCTATTTTCTCCCTATCTTCTTCCTGATAAATCAGGGAAATCCCGCAGCACTTGCTTGCACTTCTCGGAGTCGGGGCGATGACCGCCCTGATTCCAAGTGCCTTCAGCTCTCTGTGAAGCCGCATTCCATTATCATGATTGGGAAATAAAATGTAATGCTGTTTTTCTGACATGGGCTTATGCCCCCAGCATTTCTATAAATGCACTGATTCTTGTACGAAGCTGCTGTGCATCACTGTCTACATAGTCTGTTTCAATTCCAAGTACCGGAATTCCTGCTTCCTTCAGCGCTTTTTCCACCGTATATCCCTCTACGTCATAAAGGCTGCAGAATTTCAGATTTACATCAATAACTCCATCCACTTTATATTCTTTTGCCAGGCGGACAATATCATCAATTCTTGCGCTGTTTGGTGTAAAACATGCACAGTTGATTCCCATATATCTTTCTGCAATAGCGTCGATCTGTTCATCTACCGTCGTCTTTGTCTCATCTACAAGGCGTTCAAAATATCTTGTGCCGGTGCACATTTCTTCACAGACAACTGCTCCTCCGCTTGTTTCTACCAGATTATGGATCTTCCAGTTTGGAATAGCCAGAGGTGTTCCTGTCAGCATAATTCTCTTTGTTCCTTCCGGAAATACGCTCACACCATCTGCTACTCTGTTTTCCAGTTCATCGCACAGTTTATTTGTCATTTCTGTAAATCTTGTGGGATCATCATAGAATGCGATCTGTGAGATCAGAAGTACATCTTTTCCACTGATGGGAAGCCTGTCATTTCTGCGAAAAGCGTACAGTCTTTCCAGGGCTTTCCTCTTCTGATTGATCATATGAATACTGTCAGCAAGCTTTTCCGCTGTTATTTTATTTCCGGTAAAATCCTCTACTACTTTTTTAAATTCCCGGATTTCATCCGCCCAGGAACAGACATCCTTCTCTCTCTTCATCTGGGGCAGATCCATTACATGTACCGGAACATCCTCTGCCAGAATTTCCCATGCTTTTTTCTTTCCGTCGCATGTAGTTTCTCCCACATACATGTCAGCAATACGGAAAAACGGACAGGTACGGTCCAGTCTGGCACCTACTGATGCCTTGATCAAAGGACAGGTATTGGTAGGAAGAACCTTCTCTCCTCCCGGAACCCAGAACTGTGATCCGCCGCACAGTCCTGTAGCGATCGCATCTGCTGCAAATACAATTTCATCCGGCACATAGACACAGAATGTCCCGAATACTTTCCCGCCTTTTTTCTGATGTTCGATCAGCTCTGCCGGACGGACCCCGTGTATTTCTGCAACGACAAAGTTAAAATAATCCATTGCCTCCGGCCTGTTTTCCTGGGAAAGATAAACATCGCCAAATGCCTGTGGCAAAACTTCGCACAACTGGTCGTGTGTGTCCACATCCATTCCCAAATCTTCCCACATCTTTCTGTAATCTGCCATAATAAAATAACCTCCTCTTTTTGTACTTTCCACAGTACTCCTTCTATTACGGTAACACTTTTAGAATTTCCAAACAATTATAAAGAGGCCGTTTTCTTATTGCTTTTTATAATAATTCTCTCATTTTATTGACTTTTTCTATAAGTCCTTTTCACTTTCTGCTGTTACAATTCCTTAAATGCCTGAATACACTGATCGATCTCCTCTTTTGTATTAAAAGTACTGAAAGCAAAACGGACCGTTCCCTGAGGATAGGTCCCGAGTATATAGTGTGCTGCTGGTGCGCAATGCAGGCCCACCCTGGTCATAATGCCATATTTTTGTTCCAGCTTAAAGGCTGCCACCGCGTTATCTGTCTTTAGAAAATCCAGTGAAACCACCGCAACTCTCCCTTCGATCCCCTTCTTTCCCGCAATACGTATCTGCGGAAACTGCTTCACCTGTTCCAGGAAATATTTCGTCAGATCCATCTTTTTTTGATGAATCTTCTCTATTCCCTGCTCCTTAATATAAGATAAAGCTGCATGAAGCCCGATAATTCCGGGAAGATTAAGGGTTCCGCTTTCATATTTGTCCGGCAGGGTTTCCGGCATCTTAAGGCTGTCTGACTGGCTGCCTGTACCTCCCATGATCAGTGGTTCCATCTTGTCATCCAGAGAAGAAGAAATCAAAAATCCTCCGATTCCCTGGGGGCCTAAAAGACCTTTATGGCCGGTAAAAGCAAGGAAATCAATTCCGGTCTTCTTCATGTCAACCGGAATCGTTCCTGCACTTTGGGCTGTATCCACCACAAAATAAATCTGCCGTTCCCTGCAGATTTTTCCTATTTCCTCCACAGGCACAATCGTGCCGCACACGTTAGAGGCATGAAGGACAATGATCGCTTTTGTATTTGGGCGGATTTTATGCTCCATATCTTCCAGAGACACATTTCCCTCCTCATCCGTGTAGACAGCCTCATAGCAGACGCCCCTTTTTTCCATGGCGTACAGTGGCCTCATCACCGCATTATGCTCCATTCCCGTCACAAGGACATGATCTCCGGACTTTAAAAATCCGCGGATAAAATAATTCAGGGAATGGGTAATTCCCGGTGTAAATATAACCTGCCGGGAACTTTCTGCATGGAAAAGATCAGCCAGCTGTTCTCGCGTTTCCAGTACCGTATCTGCCACTTCATATGCTCCCTCATAATTCCCTCTGTTGATATTAAATGCCCCTTCTGTCAGCAATCTGCCGACTTCCCGGGCCACTCCGGGAGCCTTTGGATAGGAAGTGCTTCCATTATCAAAATAAATGGATGATTTTTTGTTCATGGTTATACCATCCCCCTTTGTTTTATCTTCCTTTTCAGCTATATATAACGGTATCACTTTTCTATATTCTCAACAATTCAGGGGAAAGCTTTTCCTATCGTTTTTTTCAATAATTATCATTTATTTATTTGCATTTTCTATCACTCATCTCATTGCGGATATCCTTCCCTTTGCCGATGCAGCTTTCGGTATTTTCCCGGAGAGATTCCCTGCCTGTCTCTGAACATTTTCCCAAAATAACTGGGACTTTGAAAGCCTGCTGCCATCCCCACTTCAGCAATACTCATGTCTGTCTCGGCCAGCATTCTGGATGCCTGTGTCAGACGGTACTGAATGAGATACTCTGCCGGAGCTTTGCCTACAATATTCTGAAAGCTCCGGAAACATTCACTTTTGCTGACATGGATCACCTCCGCCATATCTTCTACACTGATATTCCTGCCAAAATTTTCATGGATATATTCCAGCATTTTCCTTACCCGGTATTCCTGCCTCTTTCTTGCTAGGGAAGGGCTTCCCTCCTCTTTGACCTGGTTCAGTCTCTTCCACAGGCTTCTCCAGACGGCGCAGAGATTTTCCATGATTTCCAATTCCCACTCTTCCGATTCTCTGACTCTGAAAAATCTTCCAAGAACATCCAAAAGCTCCCAGTCCGCCGGATTTTCTTTTTCCAGATAGAGTCCAGCCACCGGTCTTTCTATAACAGGAAGCACATATTTCCGGTAAATAAGATCTGAAGCCTGCATCTGAAAAATCCGGGCAGGGATCACAAAATAGTACGCGATGGATTCCGGAACAACTTGACGCGCTGAATGCATGGTCTTTGCATTAATAAATGCTCCGTCACCGGCTTTCAGAATTTTAATCTGCTGTTCTTTCGACGCCTGGTGGATCCGAAATTCCACCTCTCCTTGCACAACAATGGTAAATTCAATATCTTCATGCCAATGGCAGCTAAATTCACCGTCAATAAATTCATCAAATACATCCGCCCTGCTGATAATGGGAAATTCTGGACTTTCATACTGGACTCTCTCCTGCAAAAAGCGATCCACTTTCACTTTGCCTCTGAACATTTTTATTTCCATCCTTTCCATTTCTATTTGATAGAATATTTATATTTTTTGATAGCTTTATTCATTTACTCCCGCACTTTTTGCTATTATTATTACATCATATCATATATTCTAAAAAGGAGGCGTAAAATGAAACAAAAATTTGTTCAGAATTATATCATCATCGGATGTTTTCTCTCTTATCTTCTGTTCGGCTTCGTTGACAACATAAAAGGACCGGCAATTCCGGTGATTTTAGCAGACATGAACTTTGACTACTCCCTGGGAGGCGCAATTACATTTATGGAGTATACCGGATTCTTTCTGGCTTCTTTTTTTGCAGGATATCTTGCAGATCTTTTCGGACGGAAATTTCCTCTTCTACTTGCCATATGCTGCCTGCTTTTTGGGATTGTCGGTTACTCGCTTTCCTCCAGTCTCCCTTTTTTCTTTTTCTTTATCTTTTTTATCGGGCTGGGGTGCGGTTCGCTGGAATTGGCAGGGGGAAATATTATTGCCTCCGTCCGCACTGCAGACAGAGGCCGCTATCTCAATCTTTTAAATGCTTTTTTCGGAATAGGCGCCGTCTTTACGCCCATCATGACCGGATGGCTGTTTAACCAGGACGTCTCCTGGCGAAGTGTATACCTCCTTAGCCTTGCGGTCGTCATTCCTATAGGAATTTATTTTCTTTTCATGAAACTGCCAAGGGAACAGACGACCAGAAAAAAGGAGAAAGTATCTGTTCACGATATGCTGGAAATGGTGATGCATCCCCAGGTCAGACTTTTGTATCTTGCCATATTTGCCTATGTGGCCGCTGAAATCGGAGTTGCCACATGGATGGTAGATTTTCTGCAGAAATCCCGGCATATTTCTGTAGTGGAAAGTTCCATGTATCTGTCCGTCCATTTTGCCGGAATCGCGGTAGGCCGGCTTTTTGGCAGCCTCTTTGTTGACCGCCTTGGACACCTGCAAAGCCTTCTGCTTTTTTCCGTCTTATCAGCGGCTTTTATTGCCATCGGCAGTTTTGGGCCTGCCTCTGTATCCATCGTACTTGCCTTCACCGGCTTTGGATACTCCATTATATTTCCTACTGCCACCGCCGTCATTTCTGAAATCCCCTCTCCTCATCCCGGAACAAAACTGGGCCTGTTCTATGGAGCCGGGGGACTTGGTGGAGCTGTCGGACCATGGATCGCGGGACTTTTAAATGATCTGCTTGGCCTGAAAGCCGGCATGGCTGTCAATCTTTGCTTTTGTCTCGTCCTGTTTGTGTGTATTGCTGCTTATCTGAAAAGTCAGTCCTTAAGGAGCTTTGCCGAATCTTCCAGATGACCGTTTTCATCAAACTGAAGTTCCTGCCCTTCTTGGATCAGTTCAATATCAGGATTGTCTTTCAGCTCCTCATACAAGGCTTCGGAGACCCAGAGTTTTTCTATATTATTGGTATTTTTGATCCGAATGACCCTTGCTTTTCCCGGCTCGTCCAGAGCAGCGGTTGCAAGAGCTGCCTCAATAGCTTCTCGGTCATTTGCTTCTATACATGGAATTTTCCCCTGTGCAGGAGCCATGGAAGCCACTGCATTTTTGGCTGTAGCCGCAAAATCAATCTGATCCAGAACCTCCTTTGTGGAAAAATCCGCCAGGCCGATCCCAATGGCATTTCCATGAGATTCCTCTGTAAGATGAAGAACAACGATTCTGGTAACCCTAGGAACTTTGGGCTCTGACTGCCCGGTTACAAAAACTCTTCCGATCACTTTTGTATCCATGCCGGAGCCCGAAATATTTTTCCCCATCTCATCTACGATCAGAACATCGATCTTCTCTGCAGGAAGTTTCATCCTCTCTTTTTTCACTTTAGCAAGCAGCTGCTTTTCTGTCTCCACAAAGTCTTCCGGTTTCCTTAGGTAAATACCGCTCAATTCATGAACTGCATTTTCTGTTATCATCACCCCAAAAAGAACGTTCAGCCTGGCGCTCATAAACTCTGCTGTTTCCCGGATCACAGTCCCGTAACCGTATTTTAATGCAAGGGAGTGGACATTCTGGCAGCCTCTTGGATTTCCGATTCCAATGGCCATCATTTTCAGTACGCCGCTCTCTGTCACATCTTCAAAATCCGTATGCATCTTCACCCTGTTTATAAGGACAACCGCGTCAAATTCCCGGCACAGCACATTGCCGTAAACCGGAAAGCCGTGCTCTTTTGTGCTTCCCCACTCTTCTGTATCACCGCTGCACAAAATGGGAGCGCCAATATTTTCCTCTGTGATCCCAAGGGATGCAAGCACCTCCCTTTGACCTTCTGCCGTCCCATTCCCATGGGAACCCATTGCTCCGAAAACATAAGGCCTGCCGCCTGCTTCCTTTATTTTTTCTACTGTCAGGGAGACAATAGAGCAGATCTTGTCAATGCCGCGGCTTCCTACTGCAATTCCTATCTTTTTCCCCTTGATCCTGCCGAGATCAAGGGCTGCCTTTTCATATTCCCGGTCAAATTCTGTCTCTATATTGCTAATATTTTCCCTGCTGTAGTCGTGATTGTAGATTTGATACATCTTTGGAAATTTCATACTCTTCCCCTCCTGTTTCCTGCCTGTAAAACCAGTGCACCGGATATCGACCAATAAGATCCGGCATTAAATCCATTATACATCCGGCAAGCAGATTTTGTATATAGAGCAGTCCGAAGGAATGACGTTTCACAAAAATAAAAAAGGATACACAAGCTGTACCTGTGTACCCTCAAGTCATATTTTCTATTCTGTTTCCTCCGACGCTTCATCCTCCGGGGCACTGTTGTGTATTTCTGTGACAGCTACTACCGTTGTCTCCGGATTTGTAATAAGATCAATGTCTTTCTTCTTAGCAATATCCAGATCTTTCACCTGAAGCGAATCACCAAGTTTCATATCTCCCACATCGATCTCTACCTTCTCAACCAGTGCCGCCGGGACTGCTTTATAGGAAATCTCATACAACATCTGCTGTACGAGTCCTGTATTTACCTTTTCGTGATTCAGCAGAATCACCTCAGCTACAGAGTGAACTTTTTCACCACTCACCAAAGCCTGGAAATCAATCTCGTATATATCTGTTTTCAACGGGCTAAGGTCAATCTCTTTGATCAGGACATCCATGGTCTTGCCGTCAACTTCCAACATGATCTGGCTGCCTTTTCCATGGCCTTTGATCAGGCGCTCTGCATCTGTCTTTAATATCTGTATCGGCATGGACTCTTTCATTTCTCTGCCAAATACATTTCCGGTAACAAAGCCTTCCCTTCTAAGTTTTTTCGCTTTTGTCTGCATGTTTCTTTTTTCAGCTTTTAAAGTATTCATTTATCTTTTCCTCCAAAATCTGATTGCTTAACAGCCTTCAACTTTGCAAAACAAAGAGGTCAGTTAAATCGGTTTCCTTGTTACATGCATATTATAACACTTATAGCAGAAAATACTTATTAAATTTTTATAAACTTATGGCTGACACCTTCCGCAGGGAGAATAACCTTGTTCCAGAAGTTCTTCCCTGTTCCCTGAAAATTCTTTTTTATTTCGGGCTTTCATGTCAGATACGCTGGAGCAGTCCGGTTTATGAAACTTATCTGTGTTTTCATTGATAATATAAGTCTCTCCCTTCTTGTCCTCTGCATCACTTGTCTCTCCTTTTTCCAGGACATCTGCATCACTGGCTTCCCGACTGTCCCCACGGCTGTAGTCAATTTCTATTCCCGGCTGTATATTATAAACATATACGTTAAAAGAAACGCCTCTTCCTTCATCCTCAACAGATTCTGCCTCCATCCATACACCGGATGCTACCAGATTATCTCCCTCAAACACCGGCGTGACCCGGTACATAACATGATTATCGGTCTCCTTCACATAATCCGCAATCTCGTTTTCAAAAGGAAGCATCCCTTCTGTATTCATGTATCTTGTTCCTGTGATCAGATTTTTTTCATTGGCATTTTCTGCAGTAAGCTGATAGCCGATAAGATGACAACGGTTATAGAGATATTTTCCCTCTACATTGTCATATTTTACAGTGTGCCATCCCGACGGTTTTATCTCTCCGATCCCTTCCCTCTCCTCTTCCGGCATAAGATCTGTACCCACACAGGCTTCGGCACTCTGGCACCGTCCCAGCTCATCCAGTTCACTGTACGTTTCATAAGAATCTGTTGTCAGCTCTTCTTCTGAAAAATCCGGTTCTCCTTCATCCACCTCCACATAAGGTTCTCCTGTATATTCCGGCACTTCTTCCAAAGAGATTTCCTCTGATGATACCGAAGACACCGGAACGTTTTCCTGTTCTGCTCCTCCACTCTGTGCCTGACAGGCAGTCAAGCAAAAGCATAGGACTGCCAGGATCAGGCTAAGGAACTTTTTCTTTGAACGTTCCGGCAGGCTGCCCTGATTTTCTTTTATTTTTTCCTGATTATCCAAATGTCCGGTCAAGACGCCTCTCCAGCCCCTTTCCTGTCTGCACGCTTTCATCCAGGCTCTCCGCCATTTTTACGGCAAGGCCGACAGCTCCATCAAATCTCCTCTTCAGTTCCTGATTGCTCTCCCGGCATTTGGGATTATCAATGCGCTGATTCATCAACCCTTTTAAATAGGGATATTTCCCCGTCATCTTCATAGCTGTATTGATCAGAGCCTGTTTCCCAGGACCGCGGGTCGTAAAAAGTTTTTTTACCGTTCTCAAGTCCTTCAGGGAGCGGAGAACTATTTTACTTGTCATATTTTCATAAAAAGGCCGGATAGCCTCTGCTGTTGCGATATCTACCGGCACAAGCTTAGCCATGGGATAGGAAAAGGGATCTCTTCCATCCAGACGCAGCAGCATTTTTTCAAACTCTTCTTCAATCTCCAGATGCTGAACTCCGCTCTTTCCAATGTAAGTTTCCACGTAAGGATGACATTCACTGTCCAGAATATAATGGCAGAGAAATCCAAGAAGATATGCGTACTCTCTTGTCTTTCTTCCTCTTTTCCGCACAACCTTTACTGCGTGTTCAAAAAACGGATATGCTGAAATGGCATGAAGATGATTACCGTATTCTGAAACCTTGTTAGGAAGGTACGGACGGTAAAAGAAAAAGAGATCTGGTCCCTGGAGACCGATTCTGAATTGTCTGTAATATCTTTTTACGATTTCCTTCAGCTCACCGTTCAGCCGGGCTGACACCTCTTTGCCAAAACGGTCATGTGCGTAAAATGCAGGCATATGCCCACCTCCTTTTTAACTTTATACCCCTGATTCTCAGTATACATCAGCTTTCCTGATTATTCATCTTAATTTTCTCTAAACATTATTTTAATAAAGGCCTTTTACCGTGGGATAGCTTTTATAGAATAATCCGCTGCTATTATATCAATATTTTGTAGGCAGCACTACCAATCACCACAATTTTTAGTAATATTCGCAGTTTTGCACAGGGCTAAAAGCAATTTTACACAGGGCTGTAAGCAAATTGGGACGTAACACTTTTAAAAAGTGTTACGTCCCAATTTGCTTACATTCTCTTCCGTAACAGCCAATGTTTCTGCTCTGTAACATGGCACCATAAATTCTTCTTCCTCTCCGACCAGTTCGTATTCTTCTGTAATCGTTTCGGAAAAGTTACCGCCTTCCGCCATCTGAACTGCGTATTCAGCTGCCTTTTCGGCCAGCTCTTCCGCCGGTATATAGATGGTCATTGCCTGTGTGCCCTCCTGGATCCGTCTGCAGGCGTCAGAATCTGCATTCTGTCCGATGACTGCCATCTCGCCTGTTCTTTGCTCGTTTTCCAGGATTTCAGCCGCCATGCCGGCCATACGGTCTGTTGCACATACAATTGCATCTGCCTGTTTTCCTGCATTTTGAAAAGCCTCTTCTACAGCATGCTTTTCATCTTCCCCGCTCCAGGAAGCGGCGCATCCTCTGTAAGCAATCTCCCAGGAGTTTCCCTCCAATTCCTCTTCCAGAGTATCTGCTGTATTCTGGCTGCTCCGGTCGTTCTCCGGCCCGCATACAAGCAGAATGCTTCCCCCTTCCGGAAGCTGATTTTTGATTTCATCGGCAATCTGTTCCCCTGCCATCCGGCTGTCTGCTGCCACAAAGAGATCTGTCTGTTCTCCCTGAACCAGGCGTTCGTAAGAAACTACCAGGATTCCCTGGTTTCTCGCATTACGGATTTCTGTTTCCAGGGCACTGCTGTCCACAGCAGCGACAATAATTACATTGACGCTTTCATCTGTAAACTCCCTGATCTGCTCTTTTTGCGTTTCTACGTCCCCTTCGGCACTCTGGATCTCCACCAGGGCTCCCAGCTTCTGAACCGTATCTTCCAAAACTGTCCGCTCTATTTCGCGGCGTTCCTGCTCCATGGAATCAAAAGATACACCAATTTTTACTTTTTCGTTTTCTTCTTCCTGCATATTTTCCTGTGTTTTTTCCTTTGCTGCCGCTGTTCCTTCCCCTGCTGCCGTACCGCTTTCTGTCTCATCAAACGACCTTGGGAAAGAGCAGCCGCTAAAACTGACGACCGCAAAAGCAGAGATCAAAACTGCCGCAAAATATTTACACTTCATATCTTTTCCTCTTAGAATCTGCAGACTGGGCCTCCGGCATTTTCTATTCACCGCCAAGCTTACTTGCCACAAACCATCCGGCAATAAAGGAGATGATTCCTGCCCCCAAAGTCATAACTGAAAAACCGCTCCAGTCTATCTTTAAAAGAATGGCAATAGGTGAAGCCACAATGAGGCCAATGATCGCATAATATGCGTGGATCTCCGCTTTCATGAAAATAAATTCAATCAATTTGGCAATCAGGAAAATTCCGAGAATTACACCGATACCAAATGGAATCAGGATACCGCACTGTACCAGAATACTGTTAATGTCAAAGGATAAAACCGCGTCGATAAATTTGTTAATAGTTCTTAAAATCGTATCATAATACCCTAAAAGCATAAGCATCATAGAGCCGCTGACTCCCGGAATTACCATCGTCGCCGCTGCAATGATCCCAACCAGAAGAAGCTTAATTACATTAATAAGAGTAAAACTTACATCTGCTTCCTTTCCTCCGGTTTCTCCCATAACAGCCATCAAAATAACAACAGCAAAAAATATCACCATAGGAATTATTTTTCCTACTGTGACGGAATGACCTTTTACTTTCTGAAAAATAAAAGGCAGGCTGCCGGCAATCAGTCCGCAGAATGCAAAGTTTGTTGGAATCGGGTAGTTCTCCAAAAGGAACTCAAATACCCTGGACAAAATCACGATAGCAAGCCCTGCACCGATAAAAATTGGCAGCAACAGTTTCATACTCTGCCGGAACTCACTTTTTAAATGTGTAATCGCGTGGATCAGCTTATCGTATAACCCCATGGCAACCATCATAGTCCCGCCGCTGACTCCCGGAATAATATTGGCAATTCCCACTACTATTCCCTGTAACACTGCTTTTAACATAAGTCTCTTCTCCTTATTTCTGCATATATTTTTTCAAAAATTCAAATAATTTCTGCATTTCTTCTTCTGTACCAATAGTAATCCGCAGGTACTGGCTGATCCGTTCACTGTCCCAGTGCCGTACATAAATTCCCTGCTCCTTCATGGCATCAAACATCTCTTTTGCATCATATTCAGGATGAGATGCAAAAATGAAATTTGCTTTTGAATCTGTGAAGGAAAATCCAAGATCTGCAAGTTCTTTTTTTGTCTTTTCCCTTGTATCTGTAATCTTTTTTACCGTATTTTCAAAATATTCCTGATCTTTTACCGCAGCCTCTCCACATACAAGAGCTACCTTGTTTAGCGTATAGGAATTGAAAGAATATTTTACATCGTTCAAATAACGGATCAGTTTCGGATTGCTGATAGCATAGCCGATCCGCATTCCCGCCATGGAGCGGGCCTTGGAAAAAGTCTGCGTCACTACCAGATTATCATAGCGCTCTATCAGTTCTATAGCGGATCTGCCGGCAAAATCAATATAGGCCTCATCCACGATCACAACAACATCCCGGTTATGTTCCAGAATATCTTCTATAAAATCCAACTCCTCATAAACAGCCGTCGGTGCATTTGGATTCGGGAAAATAACGCCGCCGTTCTCCCTGTAATAATCTTCCTTTACGATCCGGAACTCTTCATTCAGTTTCGGGCACTCATAAGGAATGCTGTACAGCTGAGCCCATACTTTATAAAAAGAATAGGTAATATCCGGGAAAAGAATTGGCTTTCCCGAGTTAAAAAAGGTCAAAAAGCACATTGCCAGTACATCATCTGACCCTACGCCTACAAATATCTGGTCTTCTCCTACTCCGTAACAATCTGCAAGAGCTTTTACAAGAATACTGCAGGAAGGATCCGGATAAAGCCGGAAATCCCCGGAGTCTACTTCTCCAAGCACCCTGTCCACTTCCGGAGAAGGCGGATAGGGGTTTTCGTTTGTATTCAGTTTGATCACCTTATTTTGGGGCTGTTCTCCCGGTACGTAAGGTGTGACTTTTCGGATGTTTTCTTCTAATCTGCTCATAGCTGTCCTCTTAAAAATACTCTTTTGCAAGCTCTTTAAACTTCGGAAGAGAATTTACAATCGTCTCATGAGCTACACAGTATGCCAGTCTCACATAGCCGGGGCAGGCAAAAGAGCTGCCCGGAACCATGAGAATATTATATTTCTTAGCCGCCGCACAAAATTCTTTTTCATCCTCTATCGGTGATTTCACAAACAGATAGAAAGCCCCTTCCGGTTTAATACAGGTAAAACCGCATTCTTTCAGACCTTCGTAGAGTGCTTCCCTGTTTCTGTTATAAAAAGAAATATCCGTCTTTTCATTAAGGCATTTTGCCACAACCTTCTGCTGCAGCGTCGGCGCATTGACAAATCCAAGAATGCGCGTAGCTACATTGGCTGCAGACTGCACTTCTTCACTGTCTGTCACTTCATCGGGAATAACCAGATATCCGATCCGCTCTCCGGGAAGGGAAAGGGATTTACTGTAGGAATATCCCACAATGGTGTTGTCATAATACTTTGTCAGATAAGGTACTTCTGCTCCGTCATAGACAAGCTCTCTGTAAGGCTCGTCCGAGATCAGATAAATATCTGTTCCATATTCTTTCTGCTTTGCCTCCATAATAGCCGCCATTTTCTGAATGGTAGCTTCTGAATAGACCACTCCGGTAGGATTGTTCGGAGTATTGACAATGACCGCTTTCGTTTTTGGAGTGATTTTCTGTTCAAACTCCTGAAGTCTTGGCTGGAATGTCTCTGTATCAGGAGAAATTTCCACCAGCACGCCGTCATAGTTGTTTGTGTAGGAACGATATTCTCCAAAATAAGGAGCAAATGCAATGACTTCATCTCCCGGATTGAGCAGCGTTTTAAAAATAACGTTCAAACCGCCGGCTGCCCCCACTGTCATAATAATATTTCTCTCGCCAAAGGATGTCCCAAATCTTTCATTCAAAGAATCCGCCACTGCCTGCCGTACCTCCGGATAACCACTGTTACTGTTGGTATATCCATGAAGTGCAATGGGATCTTCACCTTCCACCAGCTCCACGATGGCTTTTTTTACAGCTTCCGGTGCCGGAACATTGGGATTGCCCAGACTGAAATCATATACATTTTCCGCTCCGTAAAGGGAAGCCAGGCGATTGCCCTCTTCAAACATTGCCCGGATAGCGGAACTGTTTGCCACCATACCTTTCATTTTATCTGCGATCATTCTATCTCCTCCTTACTGTACATCTGCCGGGCTTTTCTCTGTTACCAGCCCTTTCTCTACCATAAACACCGGCCGGTAGGAACGTTTCGCCTTCCTAAGGCCTTCCTCCCCGGTATCCTCTTCCCGGTTCACATATTTGTACTGCATACATTCATGCTCTACGAACTGCTGATTGATCATCGGATAGGCACCCTGAACATCCGGAAATGCCTTTTCAATATGCACAACAAATGTATCGGAACAGATTGGCTCTCCCATAGTAAATGCCACAATCTGGTTATCCACACGGAGAAGCCCTCCTTTTAATTCCAGCTCCTCAAAAAGCCGCAGGGAATTGAGCGTAACGCACATCTCTGAATTTTTTTCCGGATCATCGTTGCATCCGTTTTGATTTCTCCACTTCAAAGCCATTTGGAAACATTCTTCCACATTGTCTTTTGTAATCGGCTCATAGCTCCATCTTCCCTCGTATGTGGCTTTGAATTTATTAATGTGATTTCTTTTTCCGTGAAGTTTCTTACCGGAAAGTGTACAGAGCTTCTCCGACTCATATACATAATCGGCCAGATCTTCATTGTACTCCACCTGGAATCTTCCCGGATACCAGTTCTCCAACTGTTCAAAATTATCTGGAGTCACATTATAAAGGCAGAATGCTTTGCCCCTTTCCTTACTGTACTGATCCAGCCTGTCAATGGCTTTCCTTACACAGTCCGCCTCACCTGCCGGATAGGCAAATGCAAGCCTGCCTTCGTCTTCGCTTTTAAAGACCAGTGTATCCTCAATAACTGCATACGTTACATTATAAAATCTCGCCCACAAGAAAACATTCACAAAAGTCCGTTCACAGCTTCGGCTTGTATGATGTCTAAAATAATGTGTGATAATCTCCTTATCTTCCAGCTGTGGACGTTTAAAATCATATTCCAGCATATTCTACCCTTCTTTTCTATTGTCTCCTGTCTGTTGTTCTCTGCTTCGGTTCTTTATTCTTCATTCATATTTGCCAGTTTTGCCGCCTGATCTGCTGCAATCAGACTGTCGATGATCTCGTCCAGATCCCCATTCATAACGCTGTCCAGTTTGTGCAGCGTCAGCTTGATACGATGATCCGTCACCCTTCCCTGGGGGAAGTTGTAAGTACGGATCTTCTCTGAACGGTCTCCGGTTCCGATCTGACTTCTTCTGGCTTCCGCTTCTGACGCCTGTTTCTTCTCCATTTCCAGATCATACAGCTTGGACCTAAGCAGCCTGAAAGCCTTTTCTTTATTTTGCAGCTGAGACTTTTCCGTCTGGCTGTAGATCACGATTCCGGTGGGATAGTGAGTCAGACGCACCGCAGAGTCTGTCGTATTGACGCACTGTCCTCCATTTCCAGACGCCCTCATAACGTCGATACGGATGTCCTTTTCGTCGATCACGATATCCACTTCCTCCGCTTCCGGCATAATGGCAACCGTGATCGTGGACGTATGGATACGTCCGCCGCTCTCCGTTTCCGGTACTCTCTGCACGCGGTGTACACCGCTTTCATATTTCAGGCGGGAGTATGCGCCCTGTCCTGTGATCATAAACACAACTTCTTTAAATCCGCCTATTCCATTCTCACTTACGGAAATCAGCTCTGTGCGCCATCTTCTGCTCTCTGCATAGTGGACATACATACGATAGATCTCTGCTGCAAAAAGAGCAGCCTCATCACCGCCTGCTCCGGCGCGGATCTCCACAATAACATTTTTATCATCATTAGGATCTTTAGGAAGAAGCAGAATCTTCAGCTCCTGCTCCAGACTCTCCACTCTCGCCTTGGAATCATTCAGCTCCTCTTTGGCAAGTTCCCTCATTTCTTCATCTGTTTCTTCTTCCAGCATAGCAAGGCTGTCCTCAATAGCCTGCTTGCATGCTTTGTATTCTTTATATGCCTCAACAATGGGAGTCAGATCATTCTGTTCTTTCATAAGTCTGCGGAAGCGTTCCTGGTTATCTGCTACTCCCGGCTCCTGCAGCTCACTCATAATTTCTTCATATCGAATGAGCAGATCCTCTAATTTGTCAAACATCTTTTCTCCTCCTACCTATTTTCACACTACGCTTTATTGTACCTTCCCATTACCACACGGTCAAGTCCCGCCAGATCCTTTTTTACAGTGACCAGGGTATACCCTGCCTCCCCCATAAGATTCGAAACAGCCTCTTTCTGGTCCCATCCGATTTCAAAGAGCAGCCAGCCTTTCTCTGACAGATGCTCCCTTGCTTCCTCTATGATCCTCCGGTAAAAATACAGTCCGTCTTCTTTCCCGTCCAGCGCGATCCTCGGATCATAAAGCCGGACTTCATCCTGAAGCTCCTCGATTTCAGACGTCTGGATATAGGGAGGGTTGGACACGATCATATCATATGCGCCCTGTATATTTTCAAAAAGATCACTTTGGATAAAATGAACCCGCGCGCCCAGGCGGTCAGCATTTCCCCTAGCTGTTTTAAGAGCCTCCGGTGAAATATCACTTCCTTCGCACTCTATTTCCCATGCCGGTTCTCTTCCCTCAAGGATCATTTTGCTAAGGCTGATGATAATGCATCCGGATCCTGTGCACAGATCCAGGATCCGCATATGGTTCTCTGCTTTTTCCAAAGCAGTCTCCACAAGAATCTCTGTATCCTGCCGCGGAATGAGAACGTGGGGATTTACCCGGAAGGAAAACCCCATAAATTCCTGCTCTCCTGTAATATGCTGCAGCGGGATCCTCGAAGAGCGCCTGCGGATTGCTTCCATATAAAGAGAGCTTTCCTTTTCTGAAAGCTCCCTTTCCGGATCCAGATAATACCTGCTCCGTTCCACCTTTGCCGCATATTCCAGCAAAATCCAGGCGTCCAGCTCCGGCTCCGGAACCTTTGCTTTCTTCAAACATTCCGTCCCTTCCTGAAGCGCACTTTTAAGAGTCAGACTCTGTTCCAAATGTTTCTGCTTCATACTTCCTCCAGTCAAAGACAGCCTCTACTGCCTGTATTGCCACTTCGATCATATTGTCATCCGGCTCCTTTGTCGTCATCTTCTGAATCCAAAGCCCCGGTCTGCTCAGAAAATTTATCAGCCAGTGATCTGAATTTCCTGCCAGTCTTAAAACTTCATAGGAAATGCCTGCTATTACGGGAAGAAGAGCAATTCTCACCACCACCCGCATAACAACAGAATCCACCTGGACAAGCAGAAGAAGAATGATGCTGATAGCCAGCACAAAGAACAGGAAACTGGTTCCGCACCGCTTATGCTGCCTGGAACTGATCCTGACATTTTCCACATTCAACGGAAGCCCGTGTTCAATGCAGTTGATGCATTTATGCTCTGCCCCATGGTACATAAACGTTCTCTGTATATCTTCCGTTTTGGAAATCAGCATAATATATATAAGAAAGATTCCAATTCTCACAAACCCTTCAATTACTGTTCTGATATGGTAGGACGGAATCAATGGCTTCAAAAGTCCGGAAAGAAAATAGGGCAGTATCATAAAAATGGCAACTGCCAGCACAATGGAAAATGCCATTACTCCGCGCATCATCCATTTTTCCTGTTGCTCTTTTTTCTCACTTTCTTCCTTAGTAAGGGGCTTTGTCTCCTCTTCTTCCTCAAAAAAGGAAGCCGAGTACATCAGTGTCCGCATTCCCAATACAAGGGAATCGATAAAATTGAAAATTCCACGGATAAACGGAATCCTTGCCAGGCGTCCCACCTTACCTGCCGCTCCGGTATAACGATCTTTGTGTACCTCTATCTCTCCGTTTGTCTTTCGGACAGCTACTGCATAGTCTTCTTTGTTTTTCATCATAATGCCTTCCAGCACTGCCTGACCGCCGATGTTCGATGATTTCATACCTTCCTCCTGCCGTTTCTCGTATATGCAGAACGGGTTGAGATTGTAAAAACCTCAACCCGTTTACCGTTTTTCTTATTTGTCCAATCCGTATTTCTTGTTGAACTTATCTACACGTCCGCGTGCCTGTGCAGCTTTCTGCTGACCTGTGTAGAATGGATGGCATTTGGAGCAGATTTCTACGTGGATATCCTCTTTTGTAGAGCCTGTCACAAATGTGTTTCCACAGTTACATGTCACTGTTGCCTGATGGTAAGCTGGATGTATTCCTTCTTTCATTTCGTTTCACCTCTTCTTTATTCTCGCTGCGTATATACGCATGGATTCTTTTCGTTTTCTAAACAGCTCTGTAATTGTATCACAAAACTTTCTTCTTGTCTATATTATTTTTGTCTTTTTTACCATTTGAACAAGTTCCTTGTTTGTCTTTGTCCGGGAAAACATATTCAGGATATTGTCTACGGCCTCTTCCGCTCTCATACCGTTCAATGCGCGACGCATAGAATCCACAGCTTCCTGCTCTTCCTTTGTGAGAAGGAGGTCTTCACGCCTTGTCCCGGATTTCGGGATGTCGATAGCCGGGAACATTCTCTTCTCTGACAGTTTGCGGTCGAGAACAAGCTCCATATTTCCGGTTCCTTTAAATTCTTCGTAAATCACATCGTCCATCTTACTTCCGGTATCTACAAGAGCGGTTGCCAGGATTGTCAGGCTTCCTCCCTCCCGCATATTTCTTGCAGCGCCGAAAAACCGTTTGGGCATATGCAGAGCCGCAGGATCAAGTCCTCCTGAAAGCGTCCGCCCTGACGGCGGCACAGTGAGGTTGTAGGCTCTTGCAAGACGGGTAATACTGTCCAGAAGGATCATAACGTCTTTTCCGTGTTCTACCAGCCTCTTGGCCCGCTCGATCACCATCTCCGACACTCTTTTATGGTGATCCGGCAGCTCGTCAAAAGTAGAGTAAATGACCTCTACATTTTTTCCCTCAATGGTTTCCTTAATATCTGTTACTTCCTCCGGGCGCTCATCGATCAAAAGGATCAGAAGATGTACTTCCGGATTGTTTTTTCTGACAGAGAGCGCCACCTCTTTTAACAGAGTAGTCTTACCTGCCTTTGGAGGAGAAACGATCATACCTCTCTGCCCTTTTCCGATAGGAGACAGAAGATCCATGATCCGCATGGCCGTACTGCTTCTTCCGCTTTCCAGGGACAATCTTTCATTTGGGAAGATTGGGGTCAGATCTTCAAAATTGGGCCTTCTGGCTGCAACAGCCGGATGAATGCCGTTGATCTTGGACAGATACAAAAGAGCACTGAACTTTTCCTGCTGGGTCTTGATTCTTGTATTTCCCTCCAGAATATCTCCGGTCTTCAAATTAAAACGCCGGATCTGGGAAGGAGAAACATAGACATCATTTTCCCCCGGGAGGTAATTTTCACAGCGAATAAAGCCATATCCGTCTGGAAGCACTTCCAGAATACCGTTGGCTGTCACCCCGCTGTCCAGGCGGTCAATATCATGCAGCTCCCGGTCTCCGGTATTGGCTGACAGCTCTTTTGCATTCTCCTCTGTCAGTCTGACCTGTGCAGAATTGTTTTTTCTGAAGGACTCATTTTTATGCTGCTCGCCTCTGGACTCGTTTCTTACATCCTGCTTTGTTACAGTCCTTTTCTCTTCCGGTTTTTTTTCTTCTTCTTTCTTTTCCTCTTCCTTCTTTTCTTTTTCGTCTTCTTCTACCATGCGGTCGATAAGCTGTGCTTTTTTCATTGTGGAAATACCGCGCAGTCCCCTTGCTTTTGCCAGATCTTTTAATGTGGCAAGAGGCAGAGTCTCATATTTTTCTCGCATATACACTGATCCTTTCTTACTCAATTTTTAAATCGATTCGGGAATTTTCGTCTGACTTGACAACCTGAAATATAGAGCTATTATACTATATCTTTTTCCCTTTTTAAAGTCCTAATTTTATGAAACTATACAGGTATACGCAGGACAAGGAATCCTGATAAAAATATTGCACCTGTTTTCAAGGAATGGTATGATTATTAACAGTTCTAACAAGTCTATAAAAATCTATAAAAATAAGAAGAAGGTGGAATATAATGACGATACAGGAAAAAGCTTTAGAAATGCATAAACAGTGGAATGGAAAAATAGAAACCGCTGCCAAATCACACGTCCGTTCAAGGGAAGATCTCTCCATTGCTTATACGCCGGGCGTGGCCGAACCCTGCAAGGTAATCGCCGAAGATCCGGAAGCGGCATATACTTACACCATGAAATCCAATACGGTAGCAGTTGTTTCTGACGGAAGCGCCGTTCTGGGACTGGGAAATATCGGCGCTTTAGCCGCCATGCCTGTCATGGAAGGCAAGGCCGTCCTTTTCAAGGAATTTGGCGGCGTCAATGCAGTCCCTATCTGCCTTGATACACAGGATACGGATGAAATTATCCGCACAGTCGTCAATATCGCTCCGGCTTTCGGAGGCATCAATCTGGAGGATATCAGTGCACCCAGATGTTTTGAAATTGAAGAACGGCTGAAGCAGCTTCTTAACATTCCCGTATTTCACGACGATCAGCACGGAACTGCTATTGTGGTGCTCGCAGGAATTATCAACGCTCTGAAAGTCACAGGAAAACACAAAGAGACCGTAAAGGTTGTCGTAAACGGAGCCGGAAGCGCCGGAGTTGCCATCACCAAGCTTCTCCTTCAGTATGGTTTCGCACATGTCACTATGTGCGATATCAACGGAATTATCAGCAAAGACTCTCCTGGCCTGAACTGGATGCAAAAACGGATGACAGAAGTCACCAATCTGGAGAATAAAACCGGCACTCTCGCCGACGCCCTGAAGGGTGCTGACATTTTTGTAGGAGTTTCCGCTCCCGGTATTGTATCAAAAGAGATGGTTGCTTCCATGAATCAGGATGCCATTCTCTTTGCCATGGCAAATCCTGTGCCGGAGATCATGCCGGATCTGGCAAAAGAAGCCGGTGCAAAGGTTGTCGGAACCGGCCGTTCCGATTTTCCAAATCAGGTAAATAATGTAGTCGCTTTTCCGGGTATTTTTAAAGGGGCTCTGGAGGGACGTGCCATTCAGATCACTGAGGAAATGAAGCTGGCGGCAGCTCTTGCCATTGCAGGGCTTGTGCCGGATGAAGAATTAAATGAAAACAACATCCTGCCGGAAGCTTTTGATCCTCGTGTGGCTGATGTCGTAAGCCGTGCAGTCCGAGACCACATTTAAAATCTGTATGGAAGATTTAAGACCTGTATTCTGGGCTGAGAAGCGCTATCATTCTCTGGACTGGCATCTAAAGCATGTTTTTGGAGAAAAACTGTATAAAATTTCCCTAAATGGACATATGAGCTGCCCGAACCGAGATGGAACACTGGGAGATAGAGGATGTATCTTCTGCAGTCAGGGCGGTTCAGGAGATTTCGCATCCGATCCCGGTCTTTCTGTAACCCGGCAGATTGAAACCGGGAAAAAACAGGCAGAAAAGAAATTTAAAGGCACAGGTTATATCGCTTATTTTCAGGCATACACCAACACTTATGCTCCCGTTTCTTATCTGCGCCGCATTTTTACAGAAGCAATCCTTCATCCCGATATACGGGTCTTGTCCATTGCCACCAGGCCGGACTGTCTGGAGCCGCCTGTACTTCAGCTTCTTGAGGAGCTAAGCCGGATCAAACCCGTCTGGGTTGAGCTTGGTCTTCAGACCATACATGAAAAAAGCGCCAAGTTTATCCGGCGGGGTTATCCCCTTTCTGTTTTTGAGGATGCGGTAATGCAGCTTCGCGCACTTGATATTCCTGTCATCGTCCACACAATTCTCTTCCTTCCGGGAGAGACTCACGAACAGATGTATGAAACCATTTGTTATTTAAACAACACAGATATCCAGGGAATCAAACTTCAGCTGCTACATGTGCTGAAGCATACGGATCTTGCGAACTACTACAAAGAGCATCCGTTTCATATCCCTGACATGGAGGAATACATTCATGTGGCAGGTCAGTGCCTTTCTCTTTTAAGACCGGACATTGTCATCCATCGGCTGACCGGCGACGGGCCGAAACCGCTGCTCATCGCACCTCTTTGGACAGGAAATAAAAGGCTTGTATTGAATCAGATGCAGGCATATCTGAAATGCCAGAATATCTGGCAGGGAAGGAGTTATGATTCATGGCAGAACCATTTACATTATACAAATTGATCATCTTATACATGCTGGAGAAAGTAGATTTTCCTCTGACTAATTCACAGATTTCTGAATTTATTCTCGACAAAGGCTATACCACTTACTTCAAACTGCAAAGAGCCATTGCCGAACTTAACGAATCCGGATTCATCCGGGAGGAGTCTACTCACAGCAGAACCTTCTACCACCTCACGGAAGAAGGGGCTGAAACCATACAGTATTTCCGCAATAAGATTTCTCCGGCCATCCAGTCCGACATTGATGAATTTTTAAAGGAAAAACATTATGAACTGAAAAATGAAGTCTCTGTCAAAGCGGACTACTTTCCTAACGCCAACCTGGAATATTCCGTCCGTTGCCAGGTGATGGAGAACCAGTTTCCTCTTATCGATCTGACCATTACCGTTCCATCGGAAGCGGAAGCCCAGACAGTAGCTAACAACTGGAATAAAAAAAATCAGGAGGTTTATGCTCTCATTATGCAAAACCTCCTGTAAACAGAACTTTTTTTATTTTAATTCCTGAGTGCGGTACAACTGATCATATTTGCCGCCTTTGCGCATCAGCTCCTCGTGTGTACCGCTCTCCTGTATTTTTCCTTCATCTATAAGCACAATTCTGTCTGCATTTCTCACTGTAGCAAGACGATGGGCGATCACAAGAGTGGTACGCCCTTTTGTCAGCTCATCGAAGCTTTCCTGGATCTTACTCTCCGTAATGGTATCCAGCGCGGAAGTCGCTTCATCCAGAATCAGGATCTTCGGATTTTTCAGGAAAATCCGGGCAATAGCGATCCTCTGCTTCTGCCCTCCCGACAGCATCGTTCCCCGTTCTCCAATGTAAGTATTAAACTGATCCGGCATCTCCATAATATCATCGAAAATTTCCGCTTCTTTCGCCGCCTTCACAACCTCTGCATAGGAGGCGTCCGGTTTCCCGTATCTGATATTTTCCAGGATAGTGTCCGCAAACATGAAAACATCCTGCTGGACAATTCCGATATTATCCCTAAGCGAACGCTTTTTCACACTGCGGATATCTGTGCCGTCGATCCGGATGCTTCCTTCTGTGACATCATAAAATCTTGGTACAAGCTGGCACAAAGTGGTCTTCCCTCCTCCGGAATGGCCTACTACAGCCACCTTCTGTCCCGGCTCAATGTGAAGTGTCACATGGGTCAGCACTTCTGTATGCTCATCGTAGGAAAAGCTGACATCATCAATATCGATCTGCCCTTCTTTTATCTCCATATCTTTCGCATCTTCCCGTTCCTTTACCGCCGGCTGGATACGCATGATCTCATCAAACCGTTTCAGCCCTGCCGTTCCATTTGTAAAAATTTCTGCAAAATTGGAAAGTTTTCGGATCGGGGTAATGAACGTACTGATATAAAGATTAAAAGTAATAAGATCTACATAGTTCATTCTGCCCTGCATGATCTGCCATCCTCCAAACGTGATGACAGCCACCGGCATAATACACATAAAAAACTCCAAAGAGGCGTTAAACCTTCCCATGGCTTTGTAGTAAATCCCCTTTGAGTTCTTAAACCGGTCATTGGATTTTTCAAATCTCTCCTGATCCACTTCCTCATTGGCAAACGCCTTGGAAGTCCTCATCCCGGAAATACAGGATTCTATATCCGCATTAATAGCAGCCATTTTCTCCTTCACCTTGACCGACGCATCCGCCATGCTCCTTCTGCATACCATGACAACCAAAAGGAAGATGGGAATAATAATCGCCACTACAAGGGCCAGCCGCCACTCAATGGAAAACATGAATCCAAGAGCCCCCACAATCGTAAGGACAGAGATCAGAAGATCTTCCGGGCCGTGGTGGGCAAGCTCGGTAATCTCAAAGAGATCCCCGGTCAGCCGGTTCATCAGTTTTCCGGTACGGTTCACATCATAAAACTCAAAGTCCAGATCCTGCAGATGGCAAAACAGCGCTTCCCGGATGTCAGCCTCCACCCGCACACCAAAGGTATGCCCCCAGTAGGTCATAATATAATTACACACTGAGCGAAGCACATAACTGACCGCCACAATGGCCATTACCGTAAAAAATGTCTGATACATTTTATCCGGCAGCATCTCATACATGGCATTTCTTGATACCAGCGGAAATGCAAGATCAATAGCCGCCACAAGGACAGCACAGCACATATCCAGTATAAAGATTCCCCGGTGGGGTTTGAAAAAGGAAAATAAAGTACGAAACATTTTCCGTTCCTCTTTCTAGTCAAACAGCGGTGTGGAGAAGTATCTCTCCGCGGTATCTGCCAGAACAGTTACCACTGTTTTGCCTTTTCCCAGCTCCCTTGCCATCCGTTTTGCCACAGCCACATTGGTGCCTCCGGAAATTCCGCACATAAGCCCTTCTTTGGCAGCAAGCTCTTTTGCTGTTTCGAGCGCCTCTTCATCTGTAACAATCTCAATCCGGTTGTATATATTCTGATTCAAAATTGCCGGGATCACTCCATCGCCAATTCCCATCTGAATGTGGGTGCCAATCTCTTTTCCTGACAAAATAGCCGCATTTTCCGGCTCTGCTGCCCAGATTTCCATATCCGGATTTTCCGCTTTTAATGCTTCTCCGATTCCTGTAATGGTACCGCCGGTTCCGATTCCCGAACAGAATCCATGAATAGGCCTCGCTGCCTGCTCAAGGATTTCCTTTCCTGTCTGTTCTCTGTGAATCTCCGAGTTGGCTTCATTTTCAAATTGCTGGGGCACATATACATTGGGATCCTCTTTTGCCATTTTAAGAGCTGTCTGGAGACATTCTTCAATACAATCTCCAATGTTTCCCGCATCATGGATCAGCTTTACTTCTGCTCCATAATGGCTTACCAGCTTCCTTCTCTCCTCGCTGACAGAATCCGGCATAATAATAATCGTCCTATACCCCTTCACTGCTCCGATCAGAGCCAGGCCAATTCCCTGGTTGCCGCTGGTAGGTTCCACAATTGTAGTTTTCCCCGGCTGGATCAGCCCTTTCTCCTCTGCTGTCTCGATCATATGCAGAGCGGTCCTTGTCTTAATAGATCCCCCTGCATTCATTGCTTCAAATTTTACCAGAATTTCTGCGTCATCAGATCCTGTCATATGATTCAGACGGATCAATGGCGTATTTCCCACTGCTTCTAAAATATTGTTGTACACCATTTTTCTCTTCCTTTCTCTTTTCAGTATTAATATATGTAGCTTACCCTTTTGCGTCTTCTTTTTTCTTCCGGGCAATCTGCAGGGGAACATTTACCCCCATGGGATTTACCATAACTCCTTTTGCTTCCGGTGCAAGGATCTCGCCCAGTTTTGCAAATTCCACTACTGCAGCCTGAAACCGCTTTTCCCGGTTAAATTTTGCAAACTCTGCCGCATCTGTAAAAACAGGCTGGAATATTGTCCCATCCTTTTGCTTCATAACCGGAAGTCCTTTTTGTGGCTCCACCGGCACAATATAGCGTCCTTTCTGGAAATCCGCCAGCATTTCTTCCTGCAGTTCTTTGACAGCCTCCTCCTTTGCCGCATTCGGATCCCGCCGTACCGCCTGCATCAGATAGAGGGCCGTAAGATGAAATTCCGGATTTTCCACGTGCACCTGACCTTCCGGAAGTTTGTCCACCTGAGGTCTTTTCACAAACTCATCCAGCTGTATCCGTGTCTCTCCCTCCAGTCCTCTGCTGACAAACAGGGCATTGACGCCCATGGCAAAAAGGCTGGAATAAAAGGCAAGAAGTTGTTTATTCTCCACCTTCACAATACTGACAAGTTCTTTGTTTTCCAGCAGTTTTTTTGCCTCCTGCTTTGCCTCTTCCTCTGTCCAGAATATCAGGACCTGATCATCGTATGTATCCGGATCACAGGATACGTAAGGCATTTTTGTAAATCCGGACATAAGAACATAAAGCTCCGATGCCATCCTAAGCTTCGTCAGAGCTTCCTGCTTTTTTACACCGTTATTCTGATTACTGTTATTTTGTGCCATGTATATTTTCCTTTCTTTCCTTAAACAATCCTTTTTCTATCATACATCATTTATCCGCCAAATGGAATACAATGCAAAATAAAAATTCCTGCAGACGGCACTGTTTTCAGTGCTGCGCCGCTGCAGGAATTTTTTATGCACTCTTTGCAAACTGTGAATTGTACAGTTCTGCATAGAATCCGTTCTGTTCCAGCAATTCTTCGTGTGTTCCCTGTTCCACAATATCTCCGTCTTTCATGACAAGGATCATGTCCGCATCCCTGATTGTGGAAAGACGATGAGCGATGATAAAGCTGGTCCGTCCCTTCATCAGATTGTCCATGGCTTTCTGGATCCGCACCTCTGTCCTTGTATCTACCGAACTTGTTGCCTCATCCAGGATCAGGATCTTCGGATCTGCCAGGATTGCTCTTGCAATCGTCAGAAGCTGTTTTTGTCCCTGGGAAACATTACTTGCCTCCTCATTGAGCACCATATTATATCCGCTTGGAAGCGTCTGTACAAACCGGTGCACATAAGCCGCTTTCGCCGCTTCCACCACATCCTCGTGGGTAGCATCCAGCTTTCCGTAACGGATATTTTCCTCAATAGTGCCGTTAAACAACCAGGTGTCCTGCAAAACCATGCCGAACATTTTTCTTAGTTCTCCCCTGTCAAAATCCCTGATATCATGACCATCCACCTTAATCGCTCCACTGTTCACATCATAGAACCGCATCAGAAGTTTTATCATCGTCGTCTTTCCGGCTCCTGTCGGTCCCACAATGGCGATCTTCTGTCCCGGCTCTACCTTGGCATTAAAATCATTGATGATGATATGGTCCGGATTGTATCCGAAGTGCACATGGTCAAATTCCACCCGGCCCTCCAGATTCTCCGTGGATACCGGACTTTCAGGCGAAGGCTCTTCCTCCTCCTCTTCGAGAAATTCAAACACCCTCTCGGAAGCTGCCGCCGTAGACTGCAGCATATTGGCAACCTGTGCTACCTGCTGGATCGGCTGTGTAAACTGGCGGACATACTGAATGAAAGACTGGATATCTCCCACCTCAATCGTATTCCTGATCGCCAGATATCCCCCCAGGATGGACACCGCCACATATCCCAGATTTCCTACAAACTGCATAACCGGCATCATCATACCGGAGAAAAACTGTGATTTCCAGGCAGACTGATACAAAATGGTATTTGTCTCATTAAACTCCCGGATAATGTCTTCTTCTTTATTGAAGGCTTTCACGATGTTATGACCACTGTAAACCTCTTCTACCTGACCATTAATGTGTCCCAGATATTCCTGCTGGTCTTTGAAATACCGCTGGGAATGCTTGACGATCACAGAAATCAGTCCCATGGAAACCGGAAGGATTAAAAGGGCAATGAGTGTCATCAAAGGGCTGATGCTCAGCATCATAACAAGTACGCCGATGATGGTCGTCACTGATGTAATGACCTGTGTAGCACTCTGATTCAGGCTCTGCCCCAGGGTGTCAACGTCATTTGTAATACGGGAAAGAATCTCTCCATGAGTCATTTTATCAAAATAGTTCATAGGCATACGGTTGATTTTTTCCGAAATTTCTTTTCTCAGGCGGTAAGTCATCTTCTGTGAGATTCCTGTCATAATATAGCCCTGTATAAAGGAAAGTATAGCACTGACACAGTAAAGCCCCATCGCCCCAAGCAAGATCTGCCCTACTTTTCCGAAGTCGATCCCGGATCCTCCCGACACTTTGCTTACCAATCCGTTAAAAATCTCTGTCGTTGCTTTTCCTATAATCTTAGGTCCTGCTATATTAAAGGCTGTGCCTCCGATGGCAAAAATAGCTACAAACAGTATAGCAATCTTATACTTTCCCATATAATCCATCAGTTTTTTCATGGTGCCTTTAAAGTCTTTTGCCTTTTCCCCCGGCGCCATGTGGCCGCCCATATGTCCATGTCCTCTTTTTCCTGGTGCCATCCTAGCCCACCTCCTTCATGTCATTTTCCAGTTCCTTCTCAGAGAGCTGTGAAGATGCGATCTGATAATAGGACTCGCAGTTTTTCAACAATTCCTTGTGGGTACCGATGCCGGCGATTTTTCCGTCATCCAGGACAATAATCTGTTCTGCATGGAGAATGGTGCTGATCCTCTGGGCAACAATAATTACTGTGCTGTCTTTTGTCTTCTTGTTAAGAGCATTACGGACTGCCACATCTGTTTTATAATCCAAAGCGGAAAAGCTGTCATCAAAAATATAAATCTTTGGATGTTTTGCCACCGCTCTGGCAATGGACAACCTCTGCTTCTGTCCTCCGGAAACATTGGATCCACCCTGCGAGATCGGACTTTTGTATTTTTTCTTTTTATTTTTAATGAATTCTGTTGCCTGCGCGATCTGTGCTGCTTCTTCCATTTCTTCCTCTGTCCCGTCCGGATTGCCATAAAGGATGTTGGACGCAATATCACCTGAAAACAGAATACCTTTCTGCGGCACATATCCCAGCTCGCTTCTTAATTTATGCTGTGTAATGTTCCGGATATCATGGCCATCCAATAAGATCCTTCCCTTTGTCACATCATAAAATCTGGGGATCAGGTTTACCAAAGTTGTTTTACCGCATCCGGTACTTCCGATAATCGCTGTCGTCTGCCCCGGCTTTGCAGTAAAATTCAGATCTTCCAGTACATCTTCCTCTGCTCCCGGATAGCGGAAGGATACATGATCGAATGTGATCTCTCCCCGGCAGTCCTCTATTTCTTCCGGCTGATCCGGATCCAAAATCATGGTATTGCTCTGAAGCACTTCATCGACACGCTCGGCAGATACGGCAGCTCTTGGAAGCATGACAGAAATCATACAGATCATAAGGAAGGCCATAATGATCTGCATAGTATACTGGATAAATGCCATCATATCTCCCACCTGCATTGTACCGTCGTTAACGCTGTGAGCGCCGTTCCACACGATCAAAACAGAAATCCCATTCATGATAAGCATCATGACTGGCATCATAAAAGTCATGGCACGGTTTACAAAAAGATTCAGCTTTGTCAGATCCGTATTTACCCTGTCAAACCGTTTTTCTTCATGCTCCTCTGTATTGAATGCCCTGATAACCTGCAGACCGGTAAGGATCTCTCTGGAAACCAGGTTAAGGCGGTCTACCATTTTCTGTACGATCTTAAATTTCGGCATTACAACAAGGAACAGTATAATTACAACTGCAAAAATCAGTCCCACTGCCAGACCAATGATCCATGACATATCCACATTGGTATTGAACACCTTCCAGATACCGCCGGCAGCGATAATAGGTGCATACAATACCATCCTTAAAATCATGACTGTCAGGATCTGTATCTGTTGAATATCATTGGTGCTTCGGGTAATCAGCGAAGCGGTAGAAAAGGTATCAAACTCATTGTTGGAAAATCCTACAACCTTGTGGAATACCTTTTCTCTTGTCTCCCGTCCCACACTTGCTGCAACCCTGGACGCCATCAGACCTACCAAAATGCTGGCCAGCATTCCAAGAGCGGCAAGCGCCAGCATTTTGCCTCCGGTGCTTAGGATATAACTGTTCTGTATGGCATCCATATCCAGTCCCAGATTTTCATAAACAGAACGGATATAGACTGTGGCCGCCTGTTCCACAATGGTGTCCGGCATATCCTTAAGTCCCTCATCCATCTGACTTACCATCTCATCCCTCTGGGCTGCATCCATCATGGAAAACATCTCAAAGACTGTCATGTCATTTGAAATTTGTACAGGCATTTCTGCCTGTCCCTGCTGAAGCGGCATCGTCTGTTGCATTTGCTGCTGCATCTGCTCCTGCATCTTTTCTTCCATTTGTTTCGTCATATCACTGTCAGATTCGAATCCCGAAACAAGAAGCATTGGTTTTCCCAGTATATCAGAAAGTTCCTGCGCCTTATCCTCCTGTCCGCTGATTTCGTCTTTTAAACGGTACACCGTTCCATCGTAATCATAATCCCTGTCTTTGCTGACCTCATACGCATTCTGTACTTCTTCCTGGTCTTTCGATGGGACAAACAAAAGAAGCTTGTTTAACTCCTCCTCTGATATTTCCTCCGGAATTGTCTCATCAACACCGCCCTGCTGAATACCAATATTTACAATATCAGAAGTATAGGACGGAAGGGACAGATCACAATATGCCTGTACCATCAATACACATAAAATCAAAAAAACGGTTCCTGCATAAGGCTTCAGGAACTTAAACAGCTTTCTCATAAACTTATGTCTCTCCTTTTTGTCATGATTATCCCTCTTTATCCTGGGGATACATCCGGCTGATAATACAGTTCATATCCATTCCATCCATTTCTTTGGATTTCAGGATATTTTCTTCCATCTGCAGTAAAAATCTCCGAAGAAGAAGCTTCTCTTCCGGCAAAAATCCCCGAAACATGATTTCCTCTATCTGGCGGAATACTTTCTTCATGTCATCAATACATCCAGTCCCCTTTTCCGTCAGGTGAATCCTGATTTTCCTCTGATCCAGTTCATCCGGCTGTTTTATCACATAGCCTTTCTCCTCCATTTTCCTAAGAGCAACCGTCATGGACGGCGGTGTGATCCCGATTCTGGCGGCCAGCTCTCTCTGGGTCAGATTCCCACGATGGCTCAGTGTGAACAGAATACCTGCCTGCCCCGGATTCAGATCAAAATGCTCCAAAAGATGTATTGCCTGATACTTTGTCAGATGAAGAAGCTGCTGCAAAATCATCTGAACAGGAGCATTTCCGTTCTCCAATTTCATTTCGCACCTCCCTATTAGTTAGATGTCTAACGGTTATTTTAGTAGTGTTGATCACTAAAGTCAACGTATAAAGACTAATTTTTATTATCTTCTTATACTTTTCACAAAAAATTTATTAAATATCTAATCAAAAAATGCAATTTGGCACGTAACACTTTTAAAAAATGTTACGTGCCATGTTATTTTTTTATCAATCTATATCTTCTTCTGCTATTTTGCTTTTCGCATCCGGTTCTCCCTGTACCAGGTGAAGATGCCGGATTCTCTCTTCCAGCCCCCGCTCCACAATGTACTGATATACGCTCTTGGGAACCAGATGCTCCCACTCCTCTCCGGTGGCAATACAGCTTCTCACCCATGTGCCGGTCACTCCGGCTTCTTCCTTTGTCCGCCTCCAGAGTACTTCTGTTTTCAGCCCCAGGCTGTTTAAGATTTTCAGCTTTTCTTCTTCCCAGCCGTCGCAGATTCCCAGATAGTACACGCCATCCTCCGGGACGTACTGTGTAATATACTCCGGGCGGTTAATGGGAAACGGCATAATCTCATACTCTGATGCCGGCACTCCAAATTCTTCCATCGCCAGGCGTATCATCTCATACCGTTCCAGATAAGTCAGCGGATTGGCGCCTCTTGTGGAACGGTTTTCATCGTTGACCGATTCCCGTACATAGGACGGGTCCGGATTAGTAATCCCAATATATAACTTTTGACACCGCATTTTTGCTGCCAGCAGATATTCCATATGTTTCAGGTGCAGAACCTGAAATCTTGCATTTACAACCCCTTTTTCTACCATAGCTGATTCTCTCCTCCTGTTTTCTTCTTCCCAGTATACTCTGCCTGGCAATGAAATGCAACCAGACACACTCTCCCTTACAAATACAGCCGGAAATCTCACCCGATTACGGTTGCCAGGTTCCTTTTCCTATATTAAAATAATATATAACGCCAGTAAAGGGTGATTCCATTCAAGATAAAAAGGAGGTCTCTTTATGCTTCAAAGTGAGCAGCAGACTTATATTGAAACTTCTCTTCCCTTTTGGGATAAACTGACTTCTTCCGAAAAAAATATCGTGCTGCAAAATGCAGCCTTTTCTTTCTATAAAAAAGGAGAATCCATTCACAGCGCCGAGTACAAATGCCTCGGGCTTCTCCTTGTAAAATCCGGTTCGCTCCGCGTATATATTCTATCGGAGGATGGCAGAGAGATTACGCTGTACCGTATCCAGGAAGGGGAACTCTGTGTCCTTTCTGCTTCCTGTGTCCTTCAATCCATCACATTTGACGTATACATTGACGCTGTGACAGACTGTGAGCTCCTTCAGGTCAGCTCTTCAGCCATTGCACTCCTGATGCACGACAACATCTATGTGGAAGCCTTTGCATACCGCGCAATTACAGAACGGTTCTCTGATGTCATGTGGGCAATGCAGCAGATTCTGTTTATGAGCTTTGACCGGCGCCTTGCCATCTTCCTCCTGGATGAATCTGCTTCCTTAAAATCCGATGAACTCCATATGACCCACGAAGAGATCGCCCGGCTGATGGGAAGCGCAAGAGAGGTCGTCACCCGCATGCTGAAATATTTCTCTTCAGAGGGATATGTGGAACTGTCCCGGGGTATGGTAAAACTCACAAACAAAGCCGCCCTGCGGCGGCTTTGCTGATCTTCTATTCAAATAAAGAAAAAGGCTTTTGTACGATTACACATATGTTCCGCCAGAAGGAACTACAGCTCCTCCGGAGTCAATTCCCATCAACGCGCTGACGATCGTCCACATAAGACGGAAAAGCCAGTTTCCCACGGAGTTCATGGGATAACTTAAGGCTCCGCTCATCAGAAGGACTACCAGGATCAAAGTCCGGTAGGGGCGTATTCTCGCGTAAAAATATGCCACTTTTGGGTAAATCTGTTCCAGTACATTGGAGCCGTCCAGCGGCGGAAACGGGATCAGATTGAACACGCCAAGACCGATATTCATCTGCACAGAATAGTAACAGAGCAAAAAACCTGTCTGCGCAAACGCCGAGTCCTCTCCTCCGTATACCGCAAAGAGCATGCACAGCACGAGAGACAGAAAGGCTATAATAAAGTTCATAACGGGTCCCGCAAGGGACACCAGTATGATTCCTTTCCTTCTGTCTTTATAGTATCTGGTATTGATCCTTACCGGTTTTGCCCATCCCACATGGAAGAAGATGAGGCAAAGCGTTCCCGCCAGATCCAGGTGCTTCAGCGGATTCAGGGACATTCTCCCTTCAAGCCTTGGAGTGGGATCTCCCAGTTTTTCAGACACCCACCCATGTGCATATTCGTGAAATGTTATGGCAATTAAAATTACCGGAACGGTGTAGAGCAGAGCTCTCAACTGCTCTAAATAATATTGAAATACCATTTCTATTCATCCTTTTTGAGCAAAATCTTCATAAATTCTTCCCCTGTGATGGTCTCCCTCTCATAGAGGTACTGTGCGATCTCATCCAGCTTTCTTCTGTTTTCCCGAATGATATCCGCAGCTTTTCCATATTGTTCTTTTACCACATCTACTACCTTTTTGTCAATTTGTGTCTGAGTTTCCGGTGAACATGCAAGTGAAGTATCACCTCCAAGATACTGGTTCGTCCGGGTTTCCATGGCCACCATTCCGAACTCCTCATTCATTCCGTATCTTGTGATCATGGCTCTCGCAAGCTTTGTCGCCTGCTCAATATCATTGGATGCTCCTGTTGTAATAGAATGAAATACTATTTCTTCTGCCGCCCTTCCTGCTGTCAGAGTTGCGATCTTATTTTCAATTTCTTCCTTGCTCATCAGATAATGATTTCCCTCATCTACCTGCATAGTATATCCGAGGGCGCCGGATGTACGGGGCACGATCGTAATCTTCTGAACCGGAGCTGACTGTGTCTGCATTGCTGCAACAAGGGCATGGCCTACTTCGTGGTAAGATACGATCAATTTCTCTTTGTCTGTCAGAATCGCATTTTTCTTCTGGTATCCGGCAATGACAACCTCAATACTTTCTTCCAGATCACTCTGTGTTGCAAACTTTCTTCCCTCTCTCACGGCCCGAAGCGCCGCCTCATTGACAATATTTGCCAGTTCCGCCCCTGAAGCTCCCGAAGCCATACGCGCAATTTTATTAAAATCCACATCTCCGGCAACTTTTATCTTCTTGGCATGTACTCTTAAAATGTCCTCCCGCCCTTTCAGGTCCGGAAGTTCAACAGGTACTCTTCTGTCAAACCGGCCCGGTCTTAAAAGTGCCGGATCCAGAGATTCCGGTCGGTTTGTGGCAGCCAGTATGATAACGCCGGTATTTTCCTCAAATCCGTCCATCTCTGTCAGCAGCTGATTCAATGTCTGCTCTCTCTCGTCGTTTCCTCCGATCTGTCCATCCCTCTTTTTACCGATGGCGTCAATCTCATCAATGAATACAATACAGGGAGCTTTTTCCTTTGCCTGACTGAACAGATCTCTCACCTTTGATGCCCCCATCCCCACAAACATTTCCACAAATTCGGATCCTGAAATAGAAAAGAAGGGAACACTGGCCTCCCCTGCAACTGCCTTGGCAAGCATGGTTTTTCCTGTTCCCGGAGGGCCTACAAGAAGGATCCCTTTCGGCATGGAAGCCCCAATTTCTTTATATTTCCCGGGATTGTGCAGATATTCCACAATCTCCGTCAGATTTTCTTTCGCTTCATCCTCCCCTGCCACATCTGTAAATTTGATCCCTTCCGTAGAATTCACATAAATTTTGGCATTACTCTTTCCCATGCCAAACATCATGGAATTAGCTCCCCCTGCCTTTTTAGTAAGTTTACGGGACATATACTGTCCGATCAGAATAAAGATTACCAGAGGAATGATCCAGGAAAGCAGCGCACTTAAAACCGGAGAGGTCTGGTGGATTTCTTCCCCATAAAACGAAATTCCCGCATCATACAGTCTCTGAGTCAGCTGGTCGTCCTCTACCATAGCGGTCTTATAGACTGCTGTCTCGTCCTCGTCTGTAAACAAAATAGTATTTTCCTGCTGCTGGATCTCTACCTTTCCTATCTTTCCTTCTTCTGTCATAGATATAAATGTACCATAGTCTACTTCTTTGATCTGTCTTTCTGAAATCCATGGCATTGCCAACAGATTAAAGAGAAGCAGTACAATAATAACAATCGTATAGTAATAAATCAGTGGTTTCTTCGGTGATTTTACCTGCTGCATATTTTTCCCTCCTACTGTTCTTCGCATTTCATCTGTGCGTCAATGGCTGTCAGCGCTGCTAAGAGAGCGTGATTCATTGCCTGTACGGCAAAATCAATACTATATTCCGCATACAGCGTCTTTGCCTCCGCTTCTTTTTCTACTGTAGTCCCGTCCCCTCCTATGTCGTCTGCTATACTGTCAATAAACTCTTTTGTGCGGTTCATATATTCCAGCTGTGCTTCAGCCAGCTTATATACCGCCCGGGAACGGCATCCTTCCATCCTCTGTTCCAGTATATACCCTTGCTTATCACACTCATTCCGCATCTGGCGCATTTCCTCCAGGATTCTTCGATGATCCTCATTCTGGCAAACTTTCATTCTTCCCTGAAACTGCTCATACTGACATTCCAGTTCATAAAGCTTTGCCGCAAAAATGCCCTGACCGATCTTCATGCTTCATCCCTCCGTTTCTATTATTTACTTTATCACCTTCTTTTTTCTTCTTCCATTATCAATCTTTTTCAAATGACTAGACAGACTGCTGCATCTGTAAAGAAGATATCTGGACAGCTCTTTTTTTCTATGTTATGATTTTTCATATTGATGGAGGGCGGGAAAATAACACAGATATAAAAGCAGCTGTTGTCTTTCAGTGCTTTTACAACAGGAGGAAGTATACTTGACTGAAAATTTGAAAGAAAAAATTGCCCATACCTTTCTCGAAATGACTGGCAAAAAAGGCATAGACAAAATCACAATTAAAGACCTGGTAGAGAAATGCGGTATTTCCCGTCAGGCCTTTTACTATCATTTTCGCGATATCCTTGATGTTATCGAATATATACTCCAAAGTTCAGCCGATCGTCTTATGGAATGCTGTCTGTCTGCACCCTCTGTCCAGGATGCTCTCTATCTGTTTGTAGACTTTTCCATCGAAAATCATACTTTTATCCAGCGCCTCTTAGACTCCCGTCAAAGGGACAGCATGGAAAACTTACTTTTTCACACTTTCCGCAGTTACATGGAAGAAATGTATCAAAACAAAGCCTCTGAAATCCCCATCAATTATCATGATTTGAAAGTAGCTTTGGATTTCTATACTTACGGCATTGCCGGGCTTTTAATGGAAAATATCAGCCGGAACACCTTGGACAGAACGGTTCTTGCAGATCAGATGTACCGTCTTCTGGCCGGACAGATCATACTCTTCCTTACCGAGAAATAAAATGTTCCGGCTCTATACTTTTCCGATTATTTTATCCTTTGTAAAATATCTTCCGCAGCCGGTACTCCGTGCAGGCTCTTTGCCGAAAGGACCGCTCTGTTTACCGCATTTTCCATTGCATGGACCGCAAGGAGACTTACCATATCTACATTGGCATTTATCCGGCTGCTTCCAACTGCTGCCGCATAAATGCTGTCGCCGTCAGCAGATGTATGCACAGGGCGGATCGTTCTGGCATATCCGTTATGGGAAGCAGATGCCACTCGCTTTAACTGCATTTTATTCAGATCTGCATTACAGATGACGATTCCAATGGTGGTGTTTGCGGTAAAGAGATTGTCCCCTTCCTGCTGCGCAATGCCGGACAGCAATGCCTGCTCGCCATCTTCGAATCCGTCTCCTTTTCCATTCCGCATGCCTGCTATCTTCTCATGAGTCTTACTGTCATAGATGTCTCCCAGAGCATTTACCACAACAAGAGCTCCTACTTTCAATTCTCCTGCCTGCACAGCGTAGCTTCCAAGACCTGATTTCATCATCCGTTCTGCTCCCATAGCCTTTCCGACAGTAGCTCCTGTTCCTGCACCTACATTTCCCATTGCAGTCCTTTGATCCCTTTCGTAAGCATCCTGGCAGGCCAGATATCCCATCTGAAGATCCGGACGCACATCGGCACGCCCGATCCCCAGATCATAAATACAGGACTGGCAGATCAGGGGAACCTTGGCGTACCCGGTCTCAAATCCGACTCCTTTTTCTTCCAGAAATTTCGCTGCGCCGCATCCGGCTTCCAGGCCAAAGGCGCTTCCTCCACTCAGTACGATGGCATGGATCATCTCTGTGGAAGCCAGCGGCTCCAGAAGAGCGCTCTCTCTGGACGCCGGTCCTCCTCCTCTTATATCTACAGCCGCTGCCATTCCTTCTTCGGCAATCAGAACAGTACAGCCTGTCGCTGCCTCCTCGTCGGAAGCATGTCCGATCCGTATTCCCTCAAATTCTGCAAGGGAAATCTCCTTTGTCTTAAATGATTCTTCTTTCATTATACGGTCATTCCTTTCTGCTCTGGGGCCTTCTCTTACTCTGCCGTGCAGCTTACCGGTTCATAGCCGGCTTCTTTCACCGCGTCCATCAGAACCTGATCAGCCACATCTGCCGACAGCTCTACTTCAGCCTGCTTTTTGTCAAGATCGACCTGGGCGCTTTTTACGCCTTCTACTGCTGCAAGTGCTTTTTCCACATGCATTTTACAGTGTGCACACATCATACCTTCTACAATCAGTTTCTTTTTCATGACCATACTTCCTTTCTCATTTTCATCTTGGTTTTTATTCTTCATATTCACATCATCGTCATCGGCCTGCATATCTGCGCCGGCTGCCTCCTGAATCTTGCTTTCTCTTTCATTTTCACTGCGGCTGGGCTTGAAAAACCGGAGCCTTAAGGCATTGGTAACAACGCACACAGAGCTTAGGCTCATGGCTGCCGAACCGATCATCGGACTTAGGCGAAGTCCGAAAGCCGGGAACAGTGCTCCGGCCGCCACGGGGATCCCCAGAATATTATAGAAAAATGCCCAGAAAAGATTCATGTGTATATTGCGGATCACCGACTTGCTAAGTTCAATCGCGGTCACCACATCCTGAAGAGAATCCTTCATCAATACCACATCAGCTGATTCAATGGCAATATCCGTACCTGCCCCAATGGCAATACCGATGTCTGCCCGTGTCAGAGCCGGCGCATCATTGATTCCGTCTCCCACCATGGCAACCTTATGCCCTCTCTCCTGATAAGAGCGGACACACGCCTCCTTTTCCGTCGGAAGCACATCAGACACAGCTTCTTCAATATCCAGCTCCTGGCGGATCGCTTCAGCAGTCACCTTGTTGTCTCCGGTCAGCATGACAACATGAAGACCCATTTCCCGGAATTGCCGGATTGCCTCACGGCTGGAATCCCGGACGGTATCTGCCACAGCAATAATGCCGGCGGCGCATCCTTCTCTTGCGAAAAGAAGAGGTGTCTTTCCCTGAGATGCAAATTTCTCCATCTTGTTTTGCACTTCTTTGGCGTCCACTCCTTCTCCCAGCGCCTGCTCTTCCTTCATAAACGCCAGATTCCCGGCTATATAGCTTTGTCCCTTTACCTCTGCACGAACTCCCCGGCCGGCTGTTGCTTCAAAATTCTTAACTTCCGGAATGGCCACCCCATCTCTTTTTGCCTTCTCCACAACTGCCTGTGCAAGAGGATGTTCGCTCCCTGCTTCCACCGCTGCTGCCTGGGCCAGAAATTCCTGTTCTTCCATACTCTCATCTAAGAGTTCAATGTCTGTCACCTGGGGATGTCCGGAAGTGATCGTTCCCGTCTTATCCAAAATGACCGTATCAATGGAGTGAAGATTTTCCAGACTTTCTGCTGATTTCACTAAAATACCGTACTCCGCCGCTTTTCCGGTTCCTACCATGATCGCCACGGGCGTTGCCAGTCCAAGGGCACAGGGGCAGGAAATCACCAGAACTGCTATGGCATTGGAAAGAGCAAATTCAAAGGTCTGGCCGGCCAGGATCCAGACCACAGCTGTCAAAACAGCAATTCCGATCACCACAGGAACAAAAATGCCGCTGACCTTATCAGCCATTCTTGCAATCGGGGCTTTGGAATTTCCCGCTTCATCCACCAGACGGATAATCTGGGAAAGAGTGGTATCCTCCCCTACTTTAGAAGCCTGGAACCGGAAGGTTCCGTTTTTATTTATGGTGGCAGAGATCACTGTATCGCCGGGCTGTTTCTCCACCGGTATACTCTCGCCTGTGATCGCCGCCTGATCCACATAGCCATACCCCTCTGTCACAATACCATCTACCGGTATGCTCTCTCCGGGGCGTATCACTACTGTGTCTCCTGCCGCTACCTGCTCTGCCGGAATTGTCATCTCTTTGCCGTCCCGGAGGACCACTGCATTTTTCGGCGCCAGATCCACCAGCTTTCCAAGAGCATCCGAAGTCTTGGATTTCGAGCGGGCTTCCAGATATTTTCCCACTGTCACAAGGGTCAGTATCATCGCTGAAGATTCAAAGTAAAGGGCATGTGCGTACTCGTGCACCAGTGCCATGTCCTGATGACCGAATCCATACGCCATGCGGTACATGGCAAACAGCCCGTAAACCAGAGAGGCGCCCGATCCGATGGCTACCAGCGAGTCCATATTGGGAGCGCGCTTTATCAGTGCTTTCAGCCCTACTTTGTAAAATTTTCGGTTCAGTACAAGAATCGGAATCGTGAGAATAAGCTGTGTCAGAGCTGAGATCATCGCATTTTCCATACCTGTCAATATGCCAGGTACCGGAAGTCCCATCATCGCTCCCATGGCTACATACATCAGCGGAATCAGCAGAATAACCGAAGCGGTCAGACGTACTTTCATACTCCGTCGTTCCTCCTCAGCCCGGCTTTGCCGGCTCTCCCATTCACTCCGGAATCCTCCGGACCGGTCTTTTGCATCTGCCCCTGTCAGGGAGGCGCCGTAGCCAATTCCCTGCACGGACTGCAGAATCGTTTCTCTATCCAGTTTCGTCTCATCATAACGAACTGTCATCTGATTGGCAAGGAGGCTGACATCTACCTCCTCCACCCCTTCTAATTTCTGTACACATCGGGTTACATTTGCCTGGCAAGCTGCGCAGGTCATCCCGGTAACATTATATTTTTCTTTCTTCATCTGCCAGGGTCTCCTTTCTTTCATACCCCCTAGTGGTATTTCTTCTATATTATATACCCTGCCAGCGTATTTTGCAATACTTCTTCTGTGTATTTTTGAAAACCATTCTCACTTTATTTTACAGATCATCTACCAATGCTGTTGATTTGGCATAAGCTGTTGATCTTGCCTCAAAAAAGTCTGTCTTTACCATATTGGCATTGGAATACTGGGATACCCATTTCATGGATTCCGGCTCTTTCTCCTGATCAGGATACAACACCTCATATCCCAGAGAAGTCCACCTGAGATTTCCCAGATACTGTATATAATCTGTCACCATCTGTCTGTTCAGCCCGGGGATGTCATCGCCGATAACATAATGTCCCCATGCGATTTCCTGTCTCACGCCTTCCTTCAGAAGCTCCCGCAGCTCATCTACCATCTCATCTGTAAACAGCTCCGGATGTTCCTTGCGAAGCTCCAGAATGATACTGCGGAACAGCCACAGATGTGTATTCTCATCCCGGTTGATGTAGCGGATCTCCTGAGCAGATCCCGGCATTTTCCCGTTTCTTGAAAGATTGTAGAAGAACATAAATCCGGAGTAGAAATACACGCCCTCCAGAACATAATTGGCCATCATAACCTTAAGCAGCGTCGCAGCATCCTTTTTTTCCTGAAACAGATTATAACAGTTTCCGATAAACGTGTTTCTTGCCAGAAGGTGCTCATCGGTTTTCCACTGATATAAAATATCCATCCTCTCATCCGGTGAACAGATACTGTCCAGCATATAGGAATAAGACTGTGAATGAACGCACTCCTGGAAGGTCTGAATATTCAGACACAGATTTACCTCATTTGCCGTAATATACTCTCCTACACATGGAAGATTGGCTGTCTGGATAGAATCCAGAAACACAAGAAAAGAAAGGATCTTATCATATGCCTTTCTCTCCTGGGGAAGCAGCTTATGATAATCTTTCAGATCCTGGGATAAATTGATCTCCTCAGGAATCCAGAAATTGTTCATTGCCTGACGGTACCAGTCCGACACCCACGGATATTTCAGATTATTATAATCATTGAGATTTGTCGTATTTCCGGCGATCATCCGCCTTTTTAACACTTCCGTATCCCCATTTGGATTAAACAACGGTTTATGGGGAAGCGGTTTTGTTACATCAAATTCCTGCATTTTTCTTCCTCCTTTTTTGCCAAACAATCCTGCCCCTTAAGAGGAGCAGGATTCGCATTCTTCTACTTCCAGCGATTTGGAACGCACATAATATACCGTTTTTACGCCGCTCTCCCATGCCAGCAGATACAGGTTCAGCACCTGCCGCATGGTATAGTCGTTGGTAATATAAAAATTCATAGACTGCGCCTGATCGATATGCCGCTGACGCACGCCGCAGGCTCTCACAGACCACTCCTGGTTAATGTGATGAGCATTGGTGTAATACCAGTAAGTATCCATGCTAAGATCCGGCGCCACCCTGGGAAGCATAGCTCCTTTTTTCTCTTCCAGGAAATACTTGTTCATAACCGGATCAATACCGGCTGTTGTTCCTGCAATAATAGAGGTAGAGCTGGTAGGCGCAACAGCGAGAAGATAAGCGTTCCTCATCCCCTGTTCCCCTACCTTTTTCTCCAGGGCCTTCCATTTTTCCGAGTCATATCCTCTCTTCCGGAAATAGTCTCCGTTTTGCCAGTCAGATCCTTCAAAATAGCGGTAGTTTCCCTTTTCCTTTGCATAATCGGAACTTGCCTCTATTGCAGCATAATTAATCTTTTCAAACAGAGCGTCCACAAAAGCAAGGTGTGCTTCGCTCTGCCAGCCGATCTGATTCTTCGCCAGCATATGATGATAACCGCTGACACCAAGACCGATGGAACGGTAATTCTGATTTGTAATTTTGGCGTACGGAAGCGGATAGAAGTTCAGATCGATAACATTGTCCAAAGCCCGCACCACTGTCCGCACGGTCTCCCTCATATAGTCATCATCCTCTACCGGGAGATTGCCAAGGGAAAGGGAGGCCAGATTGCAGACAACAAAATCTCCTGCCTTTGTCTCATTTACAACAACCGTATCCCCTTCTTTTGTTTTAATCTCTGTACTTACCGTAGAAATAGGCGCCATATTCTGGGCAATTTCCGTACACAGATTGGAGCAGTAAATGATTCCTCTGTGAGGATTCGGATTTGCCCGGTTTACAATATCTCTGTTAAACGTAAAAGGCGTGCCTGTCTCCACCACAGATTTGATGATCAGCCTTACCAGTTCTTTCAGATTGATGGCACGCTTGGTAATGCGGGAATCATTGACACAGTCCAAATAACGTTTCTCCCACTCTTCACCATAGTAATCCTCCAGACAATATCCTTTTATCAGGAAAATATCATGAGGGCACATCAGATACCAGTCCTGATCCATATTTTCCCGTACCATTCTCCAGAAAAGATCCGGATAACATACTGCCGGGAACACATCATGGGCTTTCATCCGTTCATCTCCGTTATTGGTACGCAGCTGAAGAAATTCCGGCAGATCCCTGTGCCATGCATCCAGATAAACTGCGGCAGCCCCGGCTCTCACTCCCAGCTGGTCTACCGCTACTGCTGTATCATTGACAATCCTCACCCAGCGTATCACACCGCCCGCTGCGCCTTCAAATCCCCGGATCGACCCTCCGGCCGCACGAACCTTCCCGAAATACAGCCCCATTCCGCCGCCGTATTTGCTGACCTGTGCAAAGTTATCTACAGAGCGGAAAATTCCCTTTAAACTGTCAGGCACAGTATCAATAAAACAGGAACTGAGCTGATGGAAAGGCTTCCTTGCATTGGACAGAGTCGGCGTTGCCATCGTCACTTCCAGTTTTGAGAGCATATCATAAAACCGTTTTACCCAGGACATCCTGTCTGCTTTCTCCTTCATGGCAAGATGAAGGGCAATGCCAAGAAACATCTCCTGCACACTTTCCAGCGGTACATGCTGATGTGTACAGATCACATACCTCTTAATGAGAAGTTCCAGCCCTGAGAAGGTAAAAAGAAGATCTCTTTGGGGCTGGATATAAGATTCTGCCTCACAGATTTCCTCCCGCGAATAGTTTTCCAGAATGAACGCTCCATACAGCCCTTCCGCTGTAAGATAGCGGATCTTATCATAAAGGCTCCAAAGTTTTCGGTCTTCCTCCTCCTTTTTCAAACGGCTGTTAAACTGAAAAGCAAGAAGATTCCCGGCAATGTTTTCCCACTTTGGCGCCTCCTGGCTTGTCAGTTCCGTTGCTGCCTTCACAAGAGCAGAGAGTTTTTCCTCTGCTGTCATCTGACTTTTCATAAAACCGGCAAATTTGCCTGCCAGCGCTGAAAGCGGATAAACATCTGAAGGATAGGTTTTCTGAATCCCGGCAAGCACTTCTGAAAGCTGTTCCATCTCCACCAGGCTGACAAGTTCATTCCTTACTTTTCTAAGCTCTGTCCGTTTCTGACGGTAAAGGATATAAGCTCTGGCTTCTTTAAAATGTCCTCTCTCCATCAGAGCTTCTTCTACCTTGTCCTGAATTTCCTCCACACTTCGGATCTTATCCTGTTCCATTTTACGTTCTACAAGGCCAAGCAGCTCTTCCAGTTCCCCCGGAGCAGCCGGATCCTCGCAAGAGAGAAAGCTCTTTTCCATTGCCTGCATGATCTTGTCCGGGGAGTAGACCTCCTCCTGCCCGGATCTTTTGATAATCTTTTCAATTGTCATATAATCCTAGTCTCCTTCCCGAAGGCTTATGATGCCCTCTGCCAGAATTTTCACATCATCTAATATATAATCAAAGGCTCCTGCCTGATAAAGGTTCACCACGATCATACCTAAAGGCACTGCAAAGATCATTCCAAAAAGTCCTCCCATTTTGTAGCCTGCATAGAGAAGTACAAGGGTAAAAAGCGGATTTAAACCAATGCTGTCTCCCACAAGCTTTGGCTGAATCAGCTGCCGCACGATCTGTGTAACAGCATACAGGATCAGAAGTCCTACCACTCTCCTGTAATCCCCGGTCAAAAGTTCATATAATGCCCAGGGTATCAGCGCAGTACCGGTGCCGAAAAACGGCAGGAAATCAAGAAATGCTATACCAAGGGCAAGAAGAATGGAAAAATGCATTCCCATAATACCGAAACCGCAAAGAAGAATGACAAATACAACTGCCATAATCTTGAACTGTGCCTTGAAATATCCGCCAACTGCATATTTCAGATTATCCATAACCATTGTCATGCGCTTTACGATTGGAGAAGGAAAGATACGCTTTGCCCAGATGATAACGCCCTCCCGGTCTGCAATAAAAAAGTAAGCTGAAATAATCGTTACAATAGTGGATATCAAAATAGACGGAATCCTTTTTGCAATATTACCAGCGGCCTCTACCGTCGGCTGGCTGATCCCTCCAACCAGATTTCCTGCTGTTTCATCAAGATTCTGTACAAAGGTCTGCAGTCCTTCCTGTACACCGCCCGGAAGAATCTCAAAAAACTGCGATGTCTTCTCCCCAATCACTCTGAATCCCGCTTCCAGATCCCGATACATGGATGGGAAATCCTCGATTAAAACTGTAACCTCTCTCCAAAGACGACTGAAAATGAGATAGATCACTCCGACACAGATTGCCAGCGCCAGAATAATAATAAGGGCTGATCCCAACCGCTTTACAATTTTCAACCGCCTTTCCAACCATACAACCAGAGGACTTACAATAAACGAAAGAAACCATCCGATCACAAATGGCATAAAATAGAGAAGTGCCTTTATACCAATATAAACAAACAAAACTGTTCCCAGAAGGCTGAAGACAAGGCTTACTACTACTTTCCAGTAAGGGCGGTGGTCATTCAGTCTTTCCCTGACATTCATTTCCATTTCAGCACCCTCCTATTCCTCATCAGAACTTTGCAGAATTTCTCTTTCCACCAGATTCCATATTTCCTCTCTCCCCTGCTTGGTAACAGAAGAAAAGGGAATCAGCCTGGTTTCCGGCAAAAGTCCAAGTCCCTGCCTTACCATTTTGATATGCTTGCTTACCTGACTTCGCTTCAGTTTGTCCATCTTGGTGGCAATGATGATGGGATGACATCCCTGGCTGACAATCCAGTCATACATCATTTTGTCATTTGCCGATGGTTCATGTCTGATATCGATCAGCAGAAATACTGCCTGCAGCTGTTTGGATGTATGAAGATATTTTTCGATCATCTTTCCCCAGTTTTCCTTTTCCTTCTGGGATACTTTTGCATATCCGTATCCCGGCAGATCCACAAGATATATCTCATCATTGATATTGTAAAAATTGATGGTCTGAGTCTTTCCCGGCGTAGCGGAAATACGGGCAAAAGACTTCCGGTTCATGAGTGCATTGATCAAAGAAGACTTGCCGACATTAGACTTGCCGGCAAATGCAATCTCAGGCCTGGTATTTTGCGGCAAAGTACTGGTAATACCGCATACAGTTTCCAAATCTACTTTTTTTATGATCATTTTATTGTCCTCTTCTTTCCTTATAAAGCTTTTGCAGCTGAAGATCCGGTCTACTCTTTCTGGTCTACGTCAAAAGCTCTGCGAAGTACCTCCTCCATATGAGATACCGGTATAATCTCCAGCCCTTTTGTAATCTCCAAAGACAGTTCTTCCACATCCTCCTTATTTTCCTCTGGCACAAGAACTGTCTTCATTCCTGCACTCTTCGCCGCCAGAAGCTTCTCTTTCAGACCTCCAATGGGAAGTACTCTTCCCCGAAGGGTAATTTCTCCTGTCATGGCGATGTCTGCACGCACCTTCCGCCCTGTAACAGCCGAAAGCATAGCAGTCGCCATGGTAATCCCGGCGGATGGGCCGTCCTTGGGAACTGCTCCTTCCGGAATATGAATATGCAGATCATGCTTTTCAAAAAAGTCCTCCGCAATATCATATTCCCTGCCGATGGAACGAATATAGGTAATGCCTGTCCGGGCTGATTCCTTCATTACATCTCCCAGCTGCCCGGTCAGGATCATCTCTCCTTTTCCCGGCATCACGTTAACTTCAATCTGCAGCGTATCGCCTCCTACGCTGGTCCATGCAAGACCGCGGACGATTCCTACTTCATCCGTAAGATTTGCCTTCTGGTATGTATATTTCTCTCTTCCCAGATATTTATGCAGGCTGCCCTCTGTTACACGGACTGTATCCTTTTTGTTTTCCAGTATCTCCCTGGCCGCCTTTCTGCATATATCTCCGATTTTTCGCTCCAGCTGTCTTACTCCTGCTTCCTTCGTGTAATTTCTTGCCATTTTCCACACAGCGCCTTTGCTGATATGGAGCTGTTCGCTTTTCAGCCCATGCTTCTTCAACTGTTTTGGGATTAAATGCTCCATGGCAATGTGCATCTTCTCATTTTCTGTATAGCTTGAAACCTCGATCACTTCCATACGGTCAAGAAGGGGCCGGGGTATGGTCTGCAGCGTATTGGCAGTAGTTACAAACAAAACTTCAGAAAGATCAATAGGCACTTCCAGATAATGGTCCCGGAAACGATAATTCTGTTCTCCATCCAGCACTTCCAGAAGAGCGGAGAAAGTGTCTCCTTTATAATCATTGCTCACTTTGTCGATTTCATCCAGAAGCATAAGGGGATTTTTTACTCCCGCACTTCGAAGACCTGCCGCAATTCTTCCCGGCATGGCTCCTACATAGGTTTTCCGGTGTCCTCTGATTTCCGCTTCATCCCGCACTCCCCCAAGAGAAATGCGGACATAGGGCTTCTTAAGAGCACGCGCCAGAGATTTGGCAATGGAAGTCTTTCCAGTTCCCGGAGGTCCTACCAGACAAAGGATCGGACTTTCTCCCTTTCTTGTCAGAGCACGGACTGCCAGAAATTCCAGCACTCTTTCCTTTACCTGCTCCAGTCCGTAGTGATCCTCTTCCAGCACCTTCTTCGCATATGCAATATCCTTATGATCCTTCACCGCTTTATCCCAGGGCATCTCCAGCATGGTCTCAATATAAGTGCGGATCACGCCGTTTTCTGCCGGGCTGTTCATAGAGCTTTTAAAGCGGTTGATCTCCTTTTGCAGTTTTTCTTTTACTTCCTTTGACGCCTTTAATTTTGCTGCAGCCGCTTCAAATTCTTCTGCATCTGAGATTGTATTGTCCTCTCCCAGCTCTTCTCTGATCTGTTTCAGCTGCTCTCTTAAAATATACTCTCTCTGGTTCTGATCTACTCTTTCTTTAACCTTCTTCTGTATCTCTTCCTTGATATCCATGATCTGCATCTCATTTACCAGCTTGAACGCCAGCATCTGATAGCGTTTTAAAAGATCCGGCTCTTCTAAGAGTTCCTGCAGATCCTTCTGTTCCAGAGGTACGTTTGCCGCAATCTGATCTACTACCTGACAAAGTTCTGTGTATTCCTGTATCTGCTTTATCATGTCTTTAGGATATTTGGGCAGACGCATCACATATTCCATGTAAATTTCTTTCAGCCCTCTTGCCATGGCTTCCAGATTCGCACTGTTTGCCTCACTGTCCGTCGACAGCTCCGGTGTCTCATTGACATTGTCGATCACTGTTACATTCGCTCTCATATAGGGATCGGTGAACTCAATGGTATTGATCACAGCCCGTTTTTCCCCTGAAATCAACACACGCAGAAGATTTCTGGGAAGCTTGATCACCTGGCGGATGGAAGCAATGGTTCCGATCTGCTGAAGATCTTCCATTCCCGGCTCCTCATCCTCAATATCTTTCTGCGCTGTCAGAAAGACTTTCTGTCCCTCTTCCTGCATCGCCTCTTCTATAGCCTGTATGGAACGTTCCCGACTCACATCAAAATGTGTCACCATCTCCGGAAGAACTGTCATCCCCCGAAGTGCCACCATAGGCAGGCTCTTTACTTCTTTACTCATCTGTCATCCTCCGTGATTTTCTCTTCGATTCTGTACAGGATTGCCCTATCTGACATAAAAGCGGGCACAATCAAGCTTGTGCCCGCCCCCTTGTTTATGCACTTTCTATTTGTAAATGATCATGTTCGCAGATAGGAGTACCTGTTCCATCTACGGCTGCTTTCGTAATACGGCAAGCTTTCAGCGTCTCATCTGATGGGGCATGATACATAGTATCCATCATGATATTCTCCATAATTGCACGGAGTCCTCTCGCTCCGGTCTTTCTCTTCAGCGAGATATCCGCAATTGCTTCCAGCGCATCCCTGTCAAAGGTAAGCTCCACACCATCCAGTTCCAGCATTTTCTGGTACTGTTTTACAATCGCACTCTTCGGCTCTGTCAGAATGCGGATCAGTGCATTGCGGTCCAGCATTTCCAGAGATACTGTTACCGGAACACGTCCCACCAGTTCAGGAATGAGCCCGAATTTTACCAGATCCTGCGGAAGCACCTGCTTCAGCAGGCGGTCAATATCATCTTCGTGTTTTTCCGCAATCTCCGCATTAAATCCAATGGATTTCTGATCAATCCTTTTCTCTACGATCTTCTCCAGGCCCTCAAAAGCCCCGCCGCATATGAAAAGGATATTTGTTGTATCGATCTGCAAAAGTTCCTGATGAGGATGCTTTCTACCTCCCTGTGGGGGCACGCTTGCAACCGTCCCCTCTATGATCTTCAGAAGTGCCTGCTGAACTCCCTCGCCTGAAACGTCACGGGTAATGGAGGGATTTTCTGATTTTCTTGTGATCTTATCGATCTCATCAATATAAATGATCCCGTATTCTGCCCTCTCAATATCTCCGTCTGCTGCCTGAATAATCTTAAGGAGAATGTTTTCCACATCTTCTCCCACATATCCGGCCTCGGTAAGCGCCGTCGCGTCCGCAATAGCAAAAGGAACATTGAGAATTTTGGCAAGTGTCTGGGCCAGAAGCGTCTTTCCGCATCCTGTCGGTCCCAGCATCAGAATATTGCTCTTCTTCAGTTCAACGGACGGATCCTTCTCTGCCATAATACGTTTATAGTGATTATATACTGCAACAGACAACACCTTTTTCGCCTCTTCCTGTCCGATCACATATTCGTCAAGAAAAGCTTTGATCTCCTCCGGCTTCAGAAGATTGATATCATCAAAAGGGTTGATATTTCTGGTATTTTCATATTCAAACTCTTCTTCCATGATCTCTGCACATACATCAATGCATTCATCACAGATATAGACGCCGCCCGGACCGGCAATAAGCTTGCGGACCTGTGACTGCGTTTTATTGCAGAATGAACATCTGATCTGATCGTCGTTTCTTCCTGCCATCTCTTCACCTCTTCAACTATTTCTTTCTAAGACAAACAAAGGACAGGCAGACCAGGGGAGATATCCCCGGCATGCCTATCCCCCTGTTCTATTTACGGCTTGCGATAATTTCATCTACCAGCCCATATGCCTTTGCCTCCTCTGCGGACATAAAATTATCCCTCTCTGTGTCCACACGGATGACTTCAATCGGCTGTCCTGTATTCTCTGCCAGGATCTGATTCAGATTTTCACGGGTTTTTAAAATATGCTCCGCTGCAATCTGGATTTCTGTCGCCTGGCCCTGTGCTCCGCCAGACGGCTGATGAATCATAATTTCCGCATGAGGCAGGGCAAATCTTTTTCCCTTTGCGCCTCCTGCAAGGAGAAAAGAACCCATACTTGCCGCCATACCAATGCAATATGTGCACACATCGCATTTGATGTACTGCATTGTATCATAAATTGCCATTCCTGCTGTAACAGAACCGCCCGGACTGTTGATATACAAATGGATATCTTTCTCCGGATCCTCTGCTTCCAGAAACATAAGCTGCGCAACGATCACACTTGCAGATACATCTGTCACCTCTTCCCCAAGGAAGATGATCCTGTCTTTCAGCAATCTGGAATAAATGTCGTAGGAACGCTCTCCACGGCTGGTCTGTTCAATGACATAAGGTACTAAGCTCATGTAAATTCCTCCTATTTTTTACTGTCTGCCGCAATGTATTATTCTGTCACTGCGTTTTCTACCAGGAAGGTTACTGCCTCCTGTACAGCCATATCTTCTTTCATCTGTTTCTTTTCTGCTTCGCCCATGTATTCTTTCAGCTTGTCAGCTTCCATCTTATAGGCTTCCGCCATTTTTGCAATCTCTTCGTCCAGCTTTTCATCGCTGATCTCAATATTCTCTGCTTTCGCAATTGCTTCCAGAACAAGACGTGTCTGGATCCGTTTTACTGCCTGCGGCTTCAGATCTTCCATCATCTTCTCTGCGCTTGATCCTGTAAACTGATAGTACTGCTCGATGGTAAGTCCCTGCTGTGCCATTCTCTGTGAGAAATCATCCAGCATCTGTCTTGCCTGTGTATCGATCATCGCATCCGGAATCTCCATGGAAGCATTTGCAATAGCCTGTTCTACAGCCTGATCTTCCTGTTTGGATTTTCCTTCCTTTTCCTTCTGTTCTTTGATCTTTGCTTTGATATCAGCCTTATATTCATCTAATGTATCAAATTCGGAAACTTCTGCTGCAAATTCATCATCGATCTCCGGCAGCTCTTTTGCCTTGATCTCATGAATCGTGCATTTGAATACAGCAGCCTTTCCCTTCAGATCTTCTGCATGGTAGTCCTCCGGGAATGTTACATTGACTTCTGTCTCCTTGCCGGATTCTACTCCGATAAGCTGCTCCTCAAATCCCGGAATAAAGGAACCGGATCCGATTGTCAGAGGATAATTTTCTCCTTTTCCTCCCTCAAACGCTTCTCCGTCAACAAATCCTTCAAAATCCAGGATTACTTCGTCTCCGTCCTGTACCGGACGGTCTTCTACTGTAATTGTTCTTGCGTTTTTCTCTGCCTCTTCCTGCAGTTTTGCATCAATTTCCTTCTGTGTCACGCGGTTGGAAACCTTATCAACCTTCAGCCCTTTATACTCTCCAAGAGTTACCTCCGGCTTTGTTGCCACTTCCGCTGTAAAAATAAACGGTTTTCCTTTTTCGATCTGTACAATGTCAATCTTCGGCTGGGAAACAATATCCAGACCACACTCGTCATAGGCTTCAGAATAAGCCTTTGGAAGAAGGGCATTTGCAGCGTCATCGTAGAAAATCTCTGCGCCATACATTTTCTCTACCATCTGGCGCGGTACTTTTCCTTTCCGGAATCCCGGGATGCTGATCTTGGATTTCTGTCTGTTATACGCACTCTGAAGCGCTTTTTCTAAATCATCTGCAGAAACTTCAATTGTAAGTTTCGCCATGTTTTTTTCCAGTTTCTCTACCTGTAAACTCATGAATCATTTCCTCCTGTTTCTATCCTGCTCTTTTTATACGGTCTGGCGCCGCATATTTTGCAGGCTCTTCAGCTTTACACTCATTCATAGAGTATAACACAAACTATGTAAAATGGCTAGACTCTATTTTAGATAAATAATGGAGTCCGCTATCTCCTCCGCCTTCAGTTTATCTGTAAGAACCTCGATCAGCTTCAAAGCGAAATCAATCGCTGTTCCCATACCCCGGCTGGTGATGATATTTCCATCCTGAATAACCGGAACTTTCATGATAACAGCCCCGGAAAGTCTCTCTTCCACCGACGGATAGCAGGCAGCTCTCTTTCCTTTCAAAATGCCCATTGCGCCCAGTATTCCCGGTGCGGCACATATCGCCCCTATATATTTTCCATTTTCGTGGAAATCCTTTACTACTCTTAGTACTCCCTTATGCTCTTCCAGGTTCTTTGTTCCCGGCATTCCCCCGGGCAGAATGATCATGTCAAATTCAGCGAAGTTTACTTCCTCGAACAGATCTTCTGTCTGCACATTGATGCCATGAGCTCCATGGACCATATAGTCGTCTGAAATGGATACGGTATCCACATATATCCTTGCACGCCGAAGCAAATCTACTGCTGTGAGCGCTTCAATTTCCTCAAAACCATCCGCCAGTAACACCGCCGCTTTTTTCATAGTGATTCCTCCTTTTATCTTCTGCATTTATAGTATCAGACTGCTTCTGAAAAAGCAATTTATTTACAACTGTCTTTTTATGGATTATGATAGTTACAGTTCACGGCAACTCACAAGAAAAGTAAAAAGGAGACATATATGGAAATCGAGAAAAAATATCTGATCCCGGAAATTCCGTCTGATCTGAATATCATAAAAACGAGGCGCATTGAGCAGGGATACCTTTGCACGGATCCCGTTGTACGCATCCGCCGGGATGATGACAGTTTCTTCCTCACCTATAAATCAAAAGGCCTCATGGTGCGGGAGGAATACAATCTTCCTCTCACTTCCAGTGCCTATGAACATCTGCGGTCAAAAATCGACGGAAGGCTCATTCGTAAATTCCGCCATGTCATTCCTATAGACAACAACCTTTTCATAGAACTGGATGTCTTTCAGGATGACCTTTCCCCTCTCATTCTGGCCGAAGTAGAATTTCCTTCCGAGGAAATGGCAGAAAACTTCCAGCCGCCGTCCTGGTTCGGTGAGGATGTCACTTTTTCCTCTCTTTACCACAACAGTACCTTAAGCAAAACAGAAAAATAATATTTGCAACATTTTGTTGCTTTTTCGCTTTATTTTTCGTTTTGTTGCATAGCGCCCCATTTGTCAGGTTAATTGCTATACTAAAGATACTTTAAAACGGAGGTATAGCAATGCCCAACATTCAACTTGCACGAAATCTCAAATATCTGCGCTTAGCGTACGGGCTCACCCAGGACGATCTGGGTGCTTTTCTCAATATCTCCAGACAGGCTTATTCCAACTATGAAAATCTGAAACGTTCGCCGGATCTGGATTCCCTGATCCGTCTTGCAAGCCTGTATCACCTCTCTCTTGATGACCTTGTCAGCAGAGAGCTCTCTTCCTTCATGGAGTCAGACCATTCTGTACAGATCCAGGAAGATAAGAATTTCTTCCGTCTTGGCGTTGACCGGGCAACAGAGAACAGGATTTATCTGACAAAAGAAGAAACGGAATTTATTTCTAAATTCCGCACCCTTGCTCCTGAAGACCGGCAGATCGCTCTCGGCTTCATAGATTCACGTTCTAAAAAAGTCTGATCCTTCCTGATCACAGCCATACGGCTTCGCTCTTACTCCACAAGCGCAAGAGCAAATCCGTCATGAACCGCATTCATAGCTTTGTCAATATCCTTCTCATCGATCAGAACGGTAATTCTGATCTCTGAAGTTGAGATCATACTGATATTAATTCGGGAATTGTAAAGAGATTCGAACATCTTCGCGGCAACTCCCGGATTCGTCATCATTCCCGCACCTACTACAGAAATCTTCGCAACTTTTTCATTATAGCTGATCTCCTGAATAGTCAGCGCTTCTTTGTGTTCTTCCAGAATTTCCAGAGCACGTTTCAACTCATCCTGGGCAACTGTAAAGGAAATATCTTTTGTCCCCTCTCTCCCTACAGACTGCAGAATGATATCCACATTAATATTGTTTTTCGCAAGTGTATTGAAGATCCGGAATGCGATCCCCGGCTTATCTTCTACTCCCATCACCGAGATCCTTGCAGTATTTTTGTCACCGGCTACGCCTGTAATCAACATTTTTTCCATCTTTACTGTCTCCTTAATAATTGTTCCTTCACTGCGGTTCAGACTGGACCTTACTACCAGTTCAACCCCGTATTTTTTCGCCATTTCCACAGAACGGTTATGCAGAACCTTTGCTCCGCATGTAGCAAGCTCCAGCATCTCATCATAAGTGATCGCCTCCAGCTTCCTTGCATTTTTCACCACTCTGGGGTCTGCCGTATAGACTCCGTCCACATCGGTATAAATCTCACACAGGTCTGCGTTGAGGACTGCCGCCAAGGCAACCGCTGTTGTATCAGAACCTCCCCTTCCCAGCGTGGTAATATCTTCGTATTTGTTCACTCCCTGGAATCCTGTCACAATTACGATTTTCCGGGAATCCAACTCATGCAGGATCCTCTTTTTGTCTATAGACTTAAACCTGGCATTTCCATAACGGGAAGTGGAATTCATTTTTACCTGAAATGCATTCAGTGAAACCGCCGGAACGTCCATTGCATGCATAGCCATTGCCATCAGAGAAACAGACACCTGCTCTCCTGTTGTCATAAGCATGTCAAGCTCTCTTTTTTTCGGTTCCGGATTAATGGACTGGGCAAGGGCGATCAGATCATCTGTGGTGTCTCCCATGGCCGAGAGTACAACTACCACATCATGCCCCTTCCTGTAGTCCTCAATGCAGCGTTTTGCCACATTATATATCCTTTCTCTGTCTGCGACGGACGAACCGCCGAACTTCTTTACAATTAACATAGTCCCTCCTGTTTCTCCTTCATCCTTTACTTTAATCCAGCTCCAGAAAATGTGCCATCAGCCGGTATCCTTCCGGCCAGACAAACGCGCTGTCCGCTGCCGCCCTCTCACTGTATGTATGAATGCCCCCGGCTGTTTCCCGGCTGTCATAGATCAGGTACGGAACTGCGTCTCCTGTATGGGTACGTACCTCGATCGGCGTCGGATGATCGGGAAGGATCATAATACGGAAATCCTCTCCGGATCTTTCCATTCCCTCCACAATTCTTCCCAGCACTCTTTTGTCTACATTTTCAATCGCTTCTATCTTCGCCTTTGTATCTCCCTGATGCCCCATCTCGTCAGGCGCTTCCACATGGACATAGGCAAAATCATAGCCGTCTTTTGTCAGAGCATTGACCGCCGCATCTGCTTTGCCTTCATAGTTGGTGTGAAGCCCTCCATTGGCCCCCTCTACAACAACGTTATCCATCTGCGCCCCTACAGCAAGGCCTTTCAGCAGATCGACCGCCGATATCATCACGCCTCTTTTTCCTGTCTTTTCATAAAAGGACGTCAGAGACGGGCGGGTCCCGGCTCCCCAGAACCAGGCAGAATTGGCCGGATGCAATCCCTGCCTGCATCTTTCCTGATTGATTGGGTGCCCGGATAAAATATCGTAACTTTTCTCCATCATCTTACGCAGAACCGGATCCTTGGGAAGATATTCTCCAATCCGCTTTGTAAGGATATCATGGGGCGGCGTAAGATCCAAGACCTGCCCCCGTTTCCAGATCAGAAGATGCCGGTAACTTGTTCCCCGGAAAAATTCATACCCTTCCTTTTTCAGTCCTTCCCGCAGAGCATCCAGAAGGATTCCCGCATCCTTGGTACTGATCTCACCGGAACTGTGATCCAGGATTTTCTTATCCTCATAAGGCTCTTCTTCTGTGAGAGTCACCAGATTACATCGGAACGAAACATCTGTCTTCTCCATATTGACACCGATACTTAAAGCTTCCAGGGGAGATCTTCCAGTGTAATATATGTCTGGGTCATATCCCAGGACGGACAGATTCGCCGTATCACTGCCCGGAGCCATTCCGGAAGGAACCATGGCTGCAGTTCCGATCTCTGCAGTTTTTGCCAGACGATCCATCACCGGAGTATCGGCTGCTTCCAATGTCGTCTTTCCATTCAGCTCCTCAAGAGGTCTGCCGGCCATTCCATCACTCAAAACAACAATATATTTCATCTGTTTCCCCTTTCTGCTCTTTTACTCTTCCACTCGGATCATTCCGAGAATACTGTCCCGGAACGTTTCCGCTTTTTTCTCGTATTCTCCTTCCGGCATGACCGGGGTCAGAAAGCCAAATTCTCCTTCCACTCCCTCTGCCTTCGCATATTGAAGCATACCAAATTCCTCTGTCAGCTTTTCTTCAAAGTCTTCTTTTTTCCCTTTCATACGTACGAAGAAACGGCGTTTTACATCTTTTTTATCTTCCAGTGCAAGCTTCTCTTCGCTCCAGCCTACGCCCAGGTTTCGGTTCAGGTGTTTTGCTTCCTCCACAATGTCTCCCACTACCGCGCTGGCAGTCGGCAGTTTCCCTGCACCGCTTCCGTAAAACATGGCGTCGCCCAGCATATTTCCATGAACAAAGATAGAATTAAACACTCCGTTGATAGAAAAAAGCGGATGCTCTCTGTGAAGGAGGAAAGGCGCCACCATAGCGTTTAACTTCTCTCCGTCTCTCTTGCAGGAGGCAAGAAGCTTAATGGTCATTCCCATCGCTTTTGCATACTTCATATCTTCTACTGTGATCTTTGTAATTCCCTCACAGTAAATATCTTCAAAATCAACCTGCTGTCCGGATATGATCGAAGAAAGGATCGCAATTTTACGGCAGGCATCGTAGCCTTCCACATCTGCCTCCGGATTGCGCTCCGCATAGCCGTTATCCTGCGCTTCCTTCAACACTTCTTCGTAATCTGCTCCCTCATAGAACATTTTCGTCAGCATATAGTTTGTTGTTCCGTTAAGGATTCCTGTAATCTCCTCGATAACATCTCCGGTCAGAGACGAGTGAAGCGGACGCAGGATCGGGATTCCTCCTCCCACACTGGCCTCAAACAGGAAGTTTACATTTTTTTCTTTGGCAAGTTTCAGAAGAGAAGCTCCGTGTTTTGCCACCAGGGCTTTATTGGAGGTAGCAACGCTTTTTCCCGCTTCCAGGCTCTGCCTTACAAATGTATATGCCGGCTCAATGCCTCCCATCACTTCTACAACGATCTTCACTTCCTCATCCTTAAGGATATCTTCAAAATTGTGGGTAATGATATCCTGTACCGGATCACCGGGAAAATCTCTAAGATCCAGAACATATTTGATCCGAAGCTCTTCTCCGACTCTCTGGTCAATCACTTTTTCATTTGTACGGATTACTTCCACTACTCCGGAACCTACTGTCCCGTATCCCAGTACTGCTATCTTTATCATCCTTTTCCCCTTTCTTCCTCTATTGGTTCTGACTGCTAAGATATGCATTCATAAAAGGATCCAATGCACCGTCCAACACAGCAGTCACATTTCCGCTCTCTTCTCCTGTTCTGTGATCTTTCACCAGCGTATAAGGCTGCATCACATAAGAACGGATCTGATTTCCAAATCCAATTTCCTTTATCTCACCGCGGATATCCGACACCTTTTCCGCCTGCTCCTGTTCCTTCAGAAGTTTCAGTTTGGCTTTCAGCATCTGCATGGCTTTATCCTTGTTGTGATGCTGCGACCTCTCATTCTGGCACTGCACCACGATCCCTGTAGGCAGGTGGGTAATACGGATAGCCGAAGATGTCTTATTGACATGCTGACCTCCCGCACCGCTGGCACGGTAGGTATCGATCTTCAGCTCATCCTCCGGCACTTCAATATCACCCGTATTATCTTCCATGTCCGGGATCACATCACAGGATGCAAAAGATGTCTGGCGCTTTCCGGCAGAATTGAAAGGCGAGATCCTGACAAGGCGGTGCACGCCTTTTTCCGACTTCAAATAACCATAAGCATTGGTTCCATTCACCTCAAAGGTGACATTTTTAATACCTGCAATATCTCCGTCCAGATAGTCCAGTACCTGTATGGAAAATCCTTTCCTTTCTGCCCATCTTGTATACATCCGGTAAAGCATGCTGGTCCAGTCGCAGGACTCCGTCCCGCCGGCACCGGCATGCAGAGTCACAATGGCATTGCATGCGTCATATTCTCCCGAGAGCAGCGTCTGTATCCTAAGAGATTCAAAAGCTTCCTCAAACTGTGAGATTTCCTTTTCGATCTCCTCCACCATGGACTCATCATTTTCTTCATGAGCCATTTCGATCAGAACCTGGATGTCTTCCCATGTTCCCTGCAGATGTTTCATGGTATCCAGCTGATCTTTCAGCTCTTTTAATTCTTTCATAATTTTCTGTGAATGCTCTGCATCATCCCAGAAACCTGGTTCCTCCAGCTTTCGCTCCAGTTCTTCTACCCGTTTTTCCTTGCCGGAGATGTCAAAGTGAATCCCTCATTCCGGCAAGAGGTTCTTCATAGGAGCTGATAATGCTTTTATACTGATCCAGCTCGACCACTTACTTTCACCTCTTTCATTTTCAACTGATTCGCAGCGCTCTCTATGCCTTTTTCCTTCCGCAGCACTGCTTGTATTTTTTTCCGCTTCCGCACGGGCACGGATCATTGGGATAAATTTTCTTCTCCGTGCGCTTCTTCGGTGCATTCACTGCAGTATCATCCTTATTGGTTCCAGTCACCTTGGCAACCTGCTCTCTTTCCACCTTCTGTTCCAGCTTGATGTGGAACAGCGTACGAACTGTATCTGCAGTGATGGATTTTGTCATCTCATCGAACATATCATAACCCAGCATTTTGTATTCCACCTTGGGGTTTCTCTGACCGTAGGCCTGCAGACCGATTCCCTGGCGAAGCTGATCCATATCGTCAATGTGATCCATCCATTTGGCGTCAATCACCTTCAGAAGCACGACCCGCTCAATCTCGCGGAGATGCTCCGGCTCCGGAAATTCCGCTTCCTTCATTTCATATGCTTTTACTGCTTTTTCTTTCAGGAAATGTTTCAGCTTCTTCTGGGACATGTCTTTGACATCCTCCGGTGAAACAGGCTCCATCATAGGAATGCTTCCGCGAAGGCTTACATTCAATTCCGTCAGATCCCAGTCTTCCGGCTCCTGGTCTGCTGAAATTTCCTTGTCCACCAGATTTTCCACATATTCACTGATCATATGATAGATGGAATCCCGCATGCTCTCTCCATCCAGAACTCTTCTTCTCTCTTCGTATATGATCTCTCTTTGTTCATTCATAACCTGATCATATTCCAGAAGATTTTTACGGATTCCAAAGTTATTATTCTCTATTTTCTCCTGTGCCTTCTCAATGGCGCCTGAAAGCATCTTATGTTCAATCTGTTCACCGTCCTCAACACCAAGGGCGTTGAATACATTCATCAGACGTTCCGAACCGAACAGGCGCATCAGATCATCTTCCAGGGAAATATAAAATCTGGACTCTCCCGGGTCTCCCTGACGTCCGCTTCGTCCGCGCAGCTGGTTGTCAATACGTCTGGATTCATGGCGCTCGGTACCGATGATCTTCAGCCCGCCAGCTTCTCTTGCTTCATCATCCAGCTTGATGTCGGTACCACGGCCTGCCATGTTTGTAGCAATGGTGACTGCTCCATGCTGTCCTGCCTGTGCAACGATCTCTGCTTCCATCTCGTGGAACTTGGCATTGAGGACGTTATGCTTAATCCCCCTCTTTTTCAGCATTCCACTTAAAAGCTCTGACACATCAATAGTGATCGTACCTACCAGAACCGGCTGTCCCTTTGCATGAGCCTTCTCCACTTCATCACACACAGCCCGGAATTTTTCTTTCTGGGTCTTATATACAGCATCTTCCATATCCACACGGATCACCGGTACATTCGTCGGGATTTCTACAACATCCATGCCGTAGATCTCACGGAACTCCTTCTCCTCTGTCAACGCCGTACCTGTCATACCGCTCTTTTTCTCATATTTATTAAACAGATTCTGGAACGTGATCGTTGCAAGAGTTTTGCTCTCCCTTTTTACTTTCACGCCCTCCTTGGCCTCAATTGCCTGATGAAGACCGTCAGAATATCTTCTTCCGGGCATGATACGTCCCGTAAACTCATCGACGATCAGAACTTCGTCATCCTTCACCACATAATCCTGGTCGCGGAACATCAGGTTGTGGGCACGGAGAGCCAGAATAATATTATGCTGAATCTCCAGATTTTCCGGATCTGCAAGATTATCAATGTGGAAGAATTTCTCTACCTTCTTCACACCGTCTTCTGTAAGGTTGACCGTCTTTTCTTTCTCATTGACAATAAAGTCTCCTGTCTCCTCAATCTCCTCGCCCATAATGGCATTGATCTTGGAAAACTCACCGCTGGCTTCTCCTCTTTCCATCTGTCTTGCCAGAATATCGCAGGCCTCATAGAGCTTTGTAGACTTACCGCTCTGCCCGGAGATAATAAGAGGAGTTCTGGCTTCATCGATCAGAACAGAGTCAACCTCATCAATGATAGCAAACTTCAGCCCTCTTTGCACAAGCTGTTCTTTATAGATCACCATATTATCTCTTAAGTAATCAAAGCCCAGCTCATTATTTGTCACATAAGTAATATCACAGTTATATGCCTCCCGGCGTTCATCATTGTCCATGCTGTTCAGCACAACGCCTACCTTCAGTCCCAGGAACTCATGTACCTGGCCCATCCACTCCGCATCACGCTTTGCCAGATAATCATTGACCGTTACGATATGGACTCCCTGCCCGGTCAGTGCATTTAAATAGGCCGGCAGTGTAGATACAAGCGTCTTACCTTCACCTGTCTTCATTTCTGCGATACGTCCCTGATGAAGGATAATTCCTCCGATCAGCTGCACACGATAATGGCGCATCCCCAGCACGCGCGAAGCTGCTTCCCTTACTACTGCATAAGCCTCCGGCAGAATATCATCCAGAGTCTCTCCCTTGTCCAGCCTTTCTTTAAACTCTCTTGTCTTGTCCTTCAGTTCACTGTCAGAAAGCTGCTTCATTTCCGGCTCAAGAGCCTCAATATGATCCACAATGGGATAGATCCGCTTCAGCTCATGTTCACTGTGCGTTCCGAATATTTTCTCTATAAAACCCATGTTGTTAACTCCTTATTCAAAAAATTACTCTATTCCACATTTTATCACTATCCCAAATCCAATTCAACAAATTTATAAAGTGTTCATAATGTTCACAGTCATGACATATTTTTCACCGCATCATAGGGAATCGTTCCTCCAAACAGATCCAGGGCGCTTCCAATGGTAAAATCCAGGTTCCCTCCGCTGATCTGCCGAAACTGTTCCAGATCCTTAAGACTTCCGATCCCTCCTGCATATGTAATGGGGATTCCCCTGATTTTAGAGAGCAGAGCAACCAGATCTTCCGGCACACCGGCCGCTTTTCCTTCCGAATCCACCCCATGGACGAGGAATTCACTGCAGGATTCCTTCAGCCAGTACAAAATCTCTTCATTTACCTGGATTTTGGTAAATGTCTGCCATCGGTCCGTTACTATATAATAGGAAGCATCTTTTTTCCGGCAGCTTAAATCCAGAACAATGTGCTCCTTTCCTACAGCGTGCACCAGTCTTTCCAGATTATCCCACTGTATCTGCCCTTCCCGGAATACATAGGACGTCACAATAACATGGCTGGCCCCCGCCTCAATAAATTCCGCCGCATTCTCTGCCGTAACGCCCCCTCCTACCTGCAGACCTCCGGGAAATACCTTTAACGCCGCAAGCGCCTGCTGCCTGTTCTTCTCATAATATTCCGATGAAACCGGATTCAAGAGGATCACATGCCCTCCTTTCAGATTGTCCTTTTTATAAAGCTCTGCATAAAACGCCGCATCATATCCGGAAACAAAATTTTCCACAGCCTTATCTCCATGATCCTTCAGGCTTCCTCCCACAATCTGCTTTACTTTGCCGTTATGTATATCTATGCACGGTCTGAATCTCATATCTGCCTCCCTTCATTCCCTTCTTCGGTGAATGATTGAAAAACATTGTCAAATTATTCCAAAAATAATCATACCACAGGCAGACTTGAAAATCCACCTGTGGTATCGCTTATCTGTTTGTATTATTATTACTGTTTTCTATATCCTCTCTGGCATCTTCAGCACCCTGTTCCACGTCATTTTTTATATCTTCTGCTCCATCTCTGACGTCTTCTCCGATGTCCTGTGCCTCATCCTTGATATCCTCTCCGATATTCTCGGCTGCTCCGTCATTTTTCGTCCCGTCTGTAGCATCATTCATCGTGTTGTCAGTACTGTTTTCTTCCTTTACTGCTCCGTTATCTTCTTCATTTCTTCCGCAGCCTGCCAGAGTTCCAAAGGATGACAGCACACACAGGAAGATTAAAATTCCTCTTTTTAACTGTTTCATAAGTTTGTACTCCCTTTCTTCATTTTCTATGAATACTATCCGCAGCTTATGAAAAATTTATACATGTTCCTGTGTTCCATTTTTTTCTAAAACTCTAAAAATCTTTTCATATCTTAAATTTTTTCTGCAATAATTCCTTCCCTGTAGGATTCCAGAAGCCAGGCGAGATCCTCAATACGCTTTTTCAGTTCTCTTCCGATATCGGTATCCCCCACCGTCTTTCTTGCAATGACACGCTTCACGATCGTGCTGTCAGAATGGATATCACTTTCCTTTTCAATGGCTGCTTCTGTAGATTCAAAAGGCTCATGGGCAGCCAGGATAAGTCCATAGGAATTATAGATCAGCGTATAACCTGCAATTCCTGTCTCTTTTTGATATGCTTTGGAAAAGCCTCCATCTATGACAAGAACCTTCCCCTGACATTTAATAGGACTCTCCCCTGCTTTTGACTTCACCGGCACATGCCCGTTGACAATGTGAGTTCCTTCTCCCGGAAGGCCAAATTCCGCCAAAATCCGATCGACCACTTCTTCATTTTCCAGAAATTCATAATAAGGATTTTTCTTTTCTTTGTGGGTTTCTTTCTCGGCCAGAAAATACCTCTCAAAGGTGGCCATCTTATCTTTACCGAAAAGCGGTGAATTTTCATGAAGCCAGATATACCACATCATATCTTTGCCTCTCTCCTTCTCTTTCTTGTCAAGAGCAAAGAAGCCTTTTCTCACATAGCTCTCCAGCACTTCGTAAAGAGCTTTCCCCTTATATACCTTCCCATAAATCCTTACGGATTTCAGACTTCCGTCCGGATTCAGCGGAACGCATCCGTGATAGAGAAGGTTCTGATTGTAGACTTTATAAAGTCCGCCCTTATTCAAAAGGAACCTCATGTGTTCCTGCAGCTTCTGGCATCCGAGAAACGCCCGTTCCAGGCGGTCCATAATATCCTCTTCCTCCTCTGTCAGCGCATAAGGACGGCGCGGATCAATCGTCGGGAAGTTTTTGTCCAGCAGTTCATAGACCTTTCCGTCCAGCTCAATCGTACCATTCTCAAAATCAATGTGATGGAGGAGATTCCTTTTCTCCAGTTTGAATCCCGGATTCTTCTTTATGATCTGCCCTTCCACCTTGAACTGGATAATGGAAATAGCCTTATGCATTTTCACTTCCATCTCTTTTTCCCTTGCCGTGTATCCTGTGCTTCCCTTGAGTGCGAAACAGGTGCAGGGGTCGTCGGCATAGGTTTCCAACGCGTATGTTGCAAGAGGAAGCAGGTTGATGCCATATCCGTCTTCCAGAATATCCAGATTTCCGTATCTTGCACAAATTCTGATAACATTGGCAATACACCCCCTCTGTCCGGCGGCAGCTCCCATCCACAGCACATCATGATTTCCCCATTGAATATCCACAGAATGATGGCGGATCAGCTTGTCCATGATAATATGGGGACCGGGTCCTCTGTCATAAATATCTCCCACAATGTGCAGGTGATCTACCGTCAGCCTCTGGATCACTTCGCTTAAAGCCACAATAAACTCCTCTGCCCGACTTGTCTCAATAATCGTGCTGATAATGGAATTATAATAGTATTCTTTATCCAGCACATCCGCTTTCTCTGTGATCAGCTCTTCGATCACGTAAGCGAAATCCTTCGGCAGGGCCTTTCGTACCTTAGAACGGGTATATTTGCTCATAGTACGCTTGCATACCTCGATCAGCCGGTACAGCGTGATCTTGTACCAGTCTTCCATGTTTGGTTCCTCCCGCCTGATCCGATCCATCTTTTCTGTGGGATAATAAATAAGAGTAGCAAGGGACTGTTTGTCCCGGCTACTCATAGTATTCCCAAATACATCGTCGATCTTCCGGCGGATGGATCCCGATCCGTTTTTCAGCACATGCGAAAAAGCCTCATATTCTCCATGAATATCAGTCAGAAAATGCTCTGTCGCTTTTGGCAGGTGCAGGATTGCCTGCAGATTGATGATCTCTGTAGAAGCACTGGCAATTGTGGGATACAACTCCGAGAGCCTCTCCAGATACTTCATTTTTAGCTCTTCCATATCCATCCTCCCCATTTTCATATGTATTTAAAATTGTATTACATCCGACATATCATAACGTCCTGCCGGTTTTCCCGCCAGATACTTGGCTGCCGCCACAGCTCCCCGGGCAAAAAGCGCTTTGGAATAAGCGGTATGCTTAAATTCGATCACCTCGTCCTCTCCGGCAAAGATCACCTCATGTTCTCCCACAATGGTGCCGCCTCTCACTGCCGAGATACCAATCTCGCGGGAATCTCTTGCCTTCCGCTCCCTGCTTCTGTCATAGGTATAGGAATAGACTCCGTCAAGAGCGTCATTGACAGAATCCGCCAGGGCAATGGCTGTTCCGCTGGGAGCGTCCACCTTCCGGTTGTGATGCTTTTCCACAATCTCAATGTCAAAGCCTTCCGGGGCAAGCACACGGGCTGCGTCTTTCAGAATCTTCATAAGAAGATTTACTCCAAGAGACATATTGGCCGAGCGCAGAACCGCCGTCTCCTTAGCAGCCTCTTCCACTTTTTTCAGCTGTTCTTCTGAAAGTCCTGTGGTACACAGCACTACCGGAAGTTTCTTCTCTCTGCAGTATGCAAGAAGCTCGTCTACTGCCGCCGCATTGGAAAAGTCGATCAGCGCATCCGCCTCCACACTGCATTTTCCAATCTCATCATACACTGGATAATCATTGGAAATCCCGGTATATTTGTCCACTCCGGCAACAATTTCCACTTCCGGATCTTCTTTGACCATCCGTGTGATCACCTGTCCCATTTTCCCATTGCAGCCGTGCATAATCAGTCTTACCATTTTCTTTTACCTCCGCTTTCCATCCTCATACGTACTTATTTTCATACGTGAAAGGGACAGAAATCATACTGTCTTTTGATCCTGTCCCTTTTATTCAGCTTTTTTCAGCTCACCACTCATGCTCTGGCTTTTATGCCAGTTTTATTCCAAAATCCTTCATTGCCTGTGCCAGACTTTTTTCATGTTCCGGAGAAATCTCTGTCAAAGGCATACGAAGTCCTCCGCATTCCATTCCCATCAGATTTACAGCCTTCTTTACCGGAATCGGATTCACTTCACAGAAAAGCTGCTCGATCAGCGGAATTGCCTTCAGCTGAAGTTCACAGGCTCCTTTCACATCTCCCGCAAAGAACTTTGCACAAATGTCATGGGTCTCTTTTGGAGCCACATTAGAGAGCACAGAAATAACGCCTTTTCCTCCCAGAGACAAAAGCGGTACGATCTGGTCGTCATTTCCGGAATACAGATCTGCTTTCCCGTCTGTCAGATACATGATCTTCGCTACCTGTGCAATATTGCCGGAAGCTTCCTTGATCCCCACAATATTGTCCACATCGCGGATCAGCTCTGCCGCTGTCTCCGGAGCAATGTTCAGCCCGGTACGACTTGCCACACTGTACATGATGATCGGCGCCTTGGCTTCTTCCGCTACAGCCTTATAATGTGCAGCCAGTCCTTTCTGTGTTGCTTTATTATAATAGGGAGTAACGATCAAAAGTCCGTCCACTCCGTATTCCACTGCCTCTTTTGACATGTCAATGGTCGTATATGTAGCGTTGGAACCTGTTCCGGCGATTACAGGAAGCCGTTTTTTCGTGCGTTCCACTGCAAATTTAATGCATTCCATATGTTCCTCTTCTGATAAAGTAGAGGACTCTCCTGTTGTTCCGCATATGATCAGACTGTCTGTTCCATTCTCGCAGTGATAGTCGATCAGCTCATCCAGTTTGTCAAAATTCACGCTTCCATCTTCATGAAATGGTGTAACCAGCGCCACCCCGGCACCTGTAAAAATAGCCATACTATTCCTCCTGACCTCTATAATAAAAAATGATATCTTCTAAAAAGTGTATCATTATTCATTTGCAATGTCAATGGAACGTTGCCTGCTTCAGGGCAGTTTGGTACATGGTCTGTCAATCTTCCAGACATTCCAGTTTACTTACCGACACTTCATATGCCGTTCTCTTTTCTGTCTCTGTCTCTGAAAGACGTTTTACGTATTCTCTGCTCTGTATACGCCCAAGCACCTGGACATGCTCCCCCACCTCAAAAGAAGAGGCAAATCTGGCATTTCTCCCCCAGCAGATGCAGGGAATATAATCGGATTTCCCATATGGCCTGTTGACTGCCAGAAGAAGATCGGCAATCTCCCTTCCAAGCGGCGTTTTGCGGTACACCGGCAGTTTGCAGATATATCCGTCCAGCAGGATCGTATTCGTCTTGGCCCCGTCCAACTCTTCATCAATAAAAGACACTTCTCTTACGAATACGGACAATATCAGCCTGTTCTTTTGTTCATCGTGCCTGTTGTAAGAGCGGAACTGCCCTGTCGCCATAATAAACTCCCCTGTGTAATCCTGCGTAACATCCATCAGTCTTTCCGAGATCATCAGCGGAATCCGGTCCTGCGAGCTGCTAAGACGGCGCACCAGCACATCCACCATATAGAATCCTTCTCCAAACACTGTGTGGCTGAATGTAAATCCTGATGCGATCTGCCCCATAATAGTTACCTGGTTGTTTTCAATAATCTTATCTGACATAACGTGTAAATCTCCCTTCCTCCGAATCGTATTCTAAGCTTTTTAGAGTCACTACATAATCTATGCGGGAAAAACAGATATTAGAACTATATTCCTTGTTTTTTTTGGGAAATATGATAAACTAAAACAGTTACAAAATAATGTAGAATGTGATAGATCAAAAGAAAAGGAAGATTTCGTATGAAGACAAAACGCGAAGATGTACGTAATATTGCTATTATCGCCCATGTCGATCATGGGAAAACAACGCTTGTAGATGAGCTGCTCAAACAAAGCGGTGTATTCCGCGAAAATCAGGAAGTAGCCGAGAGAGTCATGGACTCCAATGATATTGAACGTGAGCGTGGAATTACCATTCTTTCTAAAAATACTGCTGTTTATTATAAGGGAACAAAGATCAACATTATCGACACACCCGGACATGCCGATTTCGGCGGCGAAGTAGAACGTGTCCTGAAAATGGTAAACGGGGTGATCCTGGTAGTGGATGCTTTTGAAGGAGCTATGCCCCAGACAAAATTCGTGCTGCGAAAAGCCCTGGAACTGAAGCTCCCTGTCATCGTCTGCATCAACAAGATCGACCGTCCTGAGGCCCGCCCTTCTGAAGTCATCGATGAAGTGCTGGAACTGTTCATCGATCTGGACGCTTCTGATGAGCAGCTGGACTGCCCCTTTGTCTATGCGTCTGCAAAGGCAGGCTATGCCGTGCTGGAGCTGGAGGACGGTCCCCAGAATATGGTGCCGCTTTTTGAGACCATCCTGGATTACATCCCGGCGCCGGAAGGAGATCCGGATGCCGACACTCAGGTTCTGATCAGTACCATTGACTATAATGAATATGTAGGCCGCATCGGTATCGGCAAAGTAGATAACGGCACGATCCGCACCGGTCAGGACATGATCGTCGTAAACGCTCACGACCCGGAGCGTCAGGAAAAAGTAAGGATCAGCAAGCTCTATGAATTTGACGGTCTGAACAAAGTGGATGTGAAGGAAGCTACCATCGGTTCTATTGTGGCAATTTCCGGTATTTCAGATCTTTCGATCGGCGATACCATCTGTTCCCCGGAAAATCCGGTAGCCATTCCCTTCCAGAAAATTTCCGAACCAACCATTGCCATGCAGTTTATGGTAAACGACAGTCCCTTTGCCGGTCAGGAAGGAAAATATGTTACATCCCGACATATCCGCGACCGTCTGTTCCGGGAATTAAATACAGATGTCAGCCTCCGGGTGGAGGATACGGAAAATATGGACACATTCAAAGTATCCGGCCGGGGCGAGCTCCATCTTTCTGTGCTCATAGAGAATATGCGCCGGGAAGGATATGAGTTTGCTGTCAGCAAGGCAGAGGTCCTGTACAAAAAGGACGAAAAAGGAAGGCTCCTTGAGCCGATGGAAACTGCATTCATTGATGTACCGGAAGAATTTACCGGTATTGTCATTGAAAAACTGGGACAGCGTAAAGGAGAACTCCGCAATATGGGCACTGCCAGCGGCGGCTATACCCGTATGGAATTTTCCATTCCCGCACGGGGACTCATCGGCTACCGCGGTGATTTCCTCACAGACACAAAAGGGAACGGGATTCTGAACACAGCGTTTGACTGTTATGCCCCCTACAAAGGCGACATCCAGTATCGCAAACAGGGATCCCTCATCGCCTTCGAGACAGGAGAATCCGTCACATACGGACTGTACAGCGCCCAGGAGCGCGGAACACTCTTTATCGGTCCCGGCGAAAAGGTCTACTCCGGCATGGTAATCGGTCAGAATGCCAAAACCGACGATATCGAAGTCAACGTATGTAAAACAAAGCACCTGACCAATACCCGCTCTTCCAGCGCAGATGAGGCACTAAGGCTGACTCCTCCAAGGATTTTAAGCCTGGAAGAAGCGCTGGATTTCATCGATACAGATGAACTGCTGGAAGTGACCCCGAAGTCTCTTCGTATCCGCAAAAAGATTCTGGATCCAAAGATGCGCAAAAGAAATAATAACAAATCATAAAAACCACTTTTATATTATGGAGAAAGGATTTATCTATGGATTTTCTCTGGCTGCTGGAAGGGATCCGCACCCCTTCCATGGACAAAATTATGCAGGTTATCACCTATTTCGGACAGGAACTCATTCTTGTGGGCATCATCTGTTTTCTTTACTGGTGTGTAAATAAAAAGCTGGCATATCAGCTGGGCTTTACTTATTTCAGTGCCGGGCTGATCGTCCAGACACTGAAGATTTCTTTTCGGATTCCCAGACCCTGGGTTCTGGATCCCAGCTTCCATGCTGTGGAAAGTGCTGTTCCTGATGCTACCGGATATTCCTTTCCAAGCGGGCATACACAGGGCGCCTCTTCTTTTTTCTTTCCGCTGTTTACATGGACCCGGAAGAAATGGCTGAAGGTTTTGTGTATTTTTGCGCCCTTATGCGTGGGCTTTTCCCGTATGTATCTGGGCTGCCATACTCCCAAAGATGTCCTTGCTTCTCTGGGAGTATCCGCTCTTTGCACATGGCTGATCTGGCATTTTCGCGCCCTCTTTTTGGAAGATTCTCCTCACAGCCGAAGTGTGTTCGCTGCCATGCTTATCTTCTCTGCAGGAGCTGCCATTTATGCGCTCCTCCTTCTGAAGAACGGCATTGTTACTGAAGAGCTTGCCTCCGACTGCTGCAAAGCTGCCGGCGCAGGCATGGGGTTTGCCGTAGGCTGGTATCTGGAGCGGACAAGGATACGGTTTTCCACAGCCGCGAAAAACCGCCGGATCCAGGCGGCCAAACTTATCTGCGGACTTGGTATGCTGCTTCTGATCAAAGGAGGAGTTTCCTTTATCCTTGGCACATCCATACTTGCAAAAATGATAGAATATTTTATACTTATATTATGGATCATCGTGATATATCCGGCGATTTTCCAAAAAATACTCGGCACCGCCCAGGAGACTTAGGAGGCATTATGAAAAAATATATTACTATGTTCCTTTCCTATCTTGCCATGTTTCTGGAGTTTTTTATCTCCATGATGCTTGCAGTCGGAATCATCCTTTTATGCATACGTCTGGCCGGTTCTCTTGTACATATCCCGGACCTGGATGTTTATCCCAATTATGAGGATCTGCTGGAATCCTGTTTTGAGCTGATCATTGGTGTTGAGCTGATCCGTATGATGTACTACCACACACCGGACACGGTATTTGAAGTACTGGTTTTTGCCATCGCACGGCAGATTATCAACGGCCATTCCTCTGCTCTTTCCAGCCTGATCGGAGTATGTGCCATCGCCGTTTTGTTTGCCACAAGAAAATTTCTTTTCTGCGGATTCGATCTCCTGGAGAAAAATATTTTCCGTGCTTCTTCCAGAATTCAGGTGATCAATAAGCTAATGGCCTGTCATATTCCATGTCCCAGTCCGTCCTCTACTCTCAATGACGCGATACTTGAAAAAATGTCGGAAGAAAATGTAACTCCTGAAGTAGGTACATGTGTTTCTGTTGCAGATGTTGCTCTTCGTATCGATAAAATGAAGGACGGAAAAATTTCAAGAATCGAAGTAATACATGCTATACATTGACACAAAAACATGTTATACTCAATATATCAGATATAAATAGTTTGTCTTACTATTTTGTCAGACATTATTTCGTCTGAAATTCTCTTAAAAAGGAGTTGGGCATCATGAAATTTATCATTAGCGGAAAGAACATTGATGTGACACCTGGTTTAAAGGATACCATCACACACAAATTAGGAAAGCTGGAAAGGTATTTTACTCCTGATACGGAAATCATTGTTACGTTGAGCGTTGAAAAAGAACGTCAGAAAATCGAAGTCACTATCCCGGTAAAGGGCCAGATCATCCGGTCCGAGCAGGTCAGCAGCGATATGTATGTATCCATTGATCTTGTGGAGGAAGTCATTGAACGTCAGCTTCGCAAATATAAAACAAAGCTGATTGCAAGACACCAGGAAGGGGGTAATTTCAAACAGGAATTTTTTGACAGCCAGGAACAAAACGAAGCAGATGAGGAGATCAGGATTGTACGTACCAAACGTTTTGGTATCAAACCTATGTATCCGGAAGATGCCTGCATAGAAATGGAACTTTTGGGACATGATTTCTTTGTTTTCTGTAATGCGGAAACAGAAGAAGTCAACGTGGTATACAAACGAAAAAATGGAACCTTCGGTCTGATCGAGCCGGAGTTTCAATAACAGGGTGCTCCCTTTTTCATGACCAGAGTTCTGGAGTTTACTCCAGAACTCTGGTCTTTCCATTTATTTCTGCATAAAAGCAGGGACCCCTTTCTGTTATGTTCGCCCGTCCTGCCGTTGCTTCTGTTACTTCTTCCTTTATCTTATCCAGCAGCTCTTCCGGTACCAGCGCCTCCAACGCTACCCGGTCCGTATATTCCGTATCCAGGATTGCTATATTGCGCTCCCCAAATATATACTGTATTTTTCCAAGTCCCGTATAATCCGTTTCAAGGTTCAGTTTAACGCCCCGTTTTCTGGTTATAATAGTAGAAGATAAAAGACCTTCCTTTACCGCCGCCGAATAGGCCCGCACAAGTCCTCCCGTTCCAAGAAGCGTTCCTCCAAAATATCTCGTCACCACTACTGCCGTGTCATGGAGATCTTCTCCCAGGAGTACATCCAGCATCGGTTTACCCGCTGTTCCGCTTGGTTCTCCGTCATCGCTGCATCTTTGAACTTCATAGTGCTCTCCAATGACATAAGCAGAGCAATTGTGCGTAGCATCCCAATACTTCTTTTTCATAGATTCCACAAACGCCACTGCTTCATCTTCGTTTGACACCGGAAGAACTGTAGCGATAAAACGGGACTTTTTTTCTGTGATCTCTCCTTCTCCCCCCTGATATACTAATCGATACTCCATTTTTATATCCCTCACTTTCATACATATATACTATACTTGATTTCTTAAGTTTTTCCTACTGAAATATGAAGTTTTCATTTTCTTCTTTATTTCAATAGGTAAATTTGCTATAATGACTTGGAATAAAGGAGGCATAAATGCATGAATTACGGAAAAAGAAAGATTTCTAAAAAGCAGAAAGAAATCACCTCAAAATCGACCATGCAGGGCAAGCGCGTCGGAGTCAGACTGATCAAGGCATTTTTCCTTTGTGTGATCGCCGTTTTCATTATCGGTGCCGTAGGTGGTCTGATTTTTTTAAAAAGAATTCTGGATAATTCTCCTGATATCTCTCCTGAGGATGTCCGCCCAAAAGGATATACCACTTTAGTATACGCCGATGACGGTTCCACGGAAATTGAACGTTTTGTAGAAGCCGGCTCCAATCGTATCTACAAATCCATTGATGAGATTCCGAAGAATCTCCAGCATGCATTTGTAGCGATCGAAGACGAACGTTTTTATGAGCACAACGGAATCGATCCTCAGGGTATTCTCCGTGCGGCAGTAACGGGTCTTGCTTCCGGGGGAAACTTTTCTCAGGGGGCCAGCACACTGACGCAGCAGCTGATCAAAAATAATATTTTTCCTGATTTTGTAAATGAAGAGACCTTCTATGACAGGTTAGAGAGAAAGATTCAGGAACAGTTCCTGGCACTGGATATCGAAAAGCAGATGTCGAAGGAGGAGATTCTGGAGGCATATATGAATACCATCAACTTAGGTCAGAATACTCTTGGTGTTCAGTCTGCTTCCAAACGTTATTTTAATAAAGATGTATCAGAGCTTACTTTATCGGAATGTGCAGTGATCGCCGGAATCACTCAGAATCCTTCCCTGTACAATCCGATCACCAATCCGGAAGAGAACGCAAAACGGCGTGAAGAAGTTCTGAATAAAATGCTGGATCAGGGCTATATTGACCAGGCCGCATATGATGAGGCTATGGCAGATGATGTATATGCAAGGATCCAGACTGTCAATTCACAGATTGGTGAGGATTCTCCTTATTCCTATTTTGTAGACGCCCTCTCTGAACAGGTAATTAACGATCTGCAGTCCAAGCTTGGCTATACAGAGACTCAGGCTTACAATGCCCTTTACAGCGGAGGCCTTACCATTATCTCTACTCAGAATCTTGCCCTTCAGCAGATCTGTGATGAAGAGATGAACAATGACAGTAATTACCCCTGGCTGAAAGAAGTGGGACTTTCTTCCTATGCCCTGACTGTCACAAGAGCTGATGGCACTGTGGAAAATTACAGCGAAGGTCATGTGGAAGCTTTCCGCGCTGAAACATACGGAAGTACGGAAGGGCTTACTTTCTCTTCTGAAGAGGAAGCAAACAGTGTGATTGCCGCCTGGAAGGCCAGCATTGCAAAGGAAGGAGATACCTATGACGAATCCATCATCCTTACTCCGCAGCCACAGGCCTCTGTCACATTGATGGATCAGGCGACAGGACAGATCAAAGCTTTGGTAGGCGGACGAGGCGCTAAACAGACCAGCCAGAGCCTGAACCGCGCTTACACCGGTTCCAAAAGGCAGCCTGGTTCCTGTTTCAAAATCCTCTCTGCATATGCACCGGCTCTGGATACCAACCAGATTACTCTTGCTAATGTCATAAAGGATGAACCGTGGACCTATTCCGACGGTACAAAATTTAAAAATGCTGGCAACAGCTACATGGGCAATATTACAGTTAGAGAGGCCATTGCCAATTCACAGAATACCTGTGCTGTAAAAACGATCCAGCAGATCACACCGGCTCTGGGATATGAATACGCAAAAGAAAACTTTTCCATGAGCACTCTTGTGGACAGCGATAAATACGAACCGATCGCTCTTGGCGGACTGACAGACGGCGTATACAATTATGAACTGTGCGCGGCCTTTGCTTCCATTGCTAACGGCGGCGTATACAATACGCCTACTCTTTATACAAAAATTTTGGATCATGACGGAAATGTCCTGATCGAGAATCCTTCCGAATCTCATACAGCGATCAAGGAATCCACTGCCGCTCTTCTTACCAGCGCAATGGAAAGCGTTGTTACTGACGGAACAGGGCGGGCTGCCGCTCTTTCCAATATGCCTGTCGCAGGCAAGACCGGAACAGCTGATGAGGACAAGGACCTCTGGTTCTGTGGTTATACTCCGTACTATACCTGCTCTGTATGGGGAGGATATGATGATCCCAAGTCTCTGTCAAATATTGACACTACCTTCCGTCTGCGGATCTGGAACTCTATCATGAGCCGTGTCCACGCCAACCTGGAAACACGGGACTTCCAGATGCCGGCTTCTGTTGAACAGAAAACAATCTGTACGATCACAGGAAAACTGGCACGGGCAGGAAGCTGTCCTTCTGTAACAGAGTATTTTGCTACCGACAATGTAGCCACTGAAGTTTGTCCGGGGCACGGTTCCGTCGATTCTGGTGATTCCGACAATACCGCAAATCAGGATGCAAATACGTCTTCTGATTCCGGCAATACCGACACTGGCAACACCGGTAATACCGGCAGTGGTTCCGGTGATTCCGGCAATACCGGCGGCGGTTCCGGTGATTCCGGCAATACCGGCGGCGGTTCCGGTGATTCCGGTAATACCGAAGGACAATAAAGTAATTAAAAGAAAAAGCGGATTATAAAAAATCAAAGGGACAGAAAGAAATTTCTTGTCCCTTTGATTTTTTATTAACCTATACGCTGTATTCAGATACTCCACTTTTGGCTTAGCATCTGTAGTTTTACCATATGAGGATAAATTTCCCCTTTCTCCATAAGTATGTCAGGCGTTCCCTGTTCCGCCACCTTGCCGCCGGAAAGCACAACAACCTTGTCTGCCCCGCTTACTGTGCGCATGCGATGTGCAATTACAAGCACTGTTTTATCTTTTATTAATCTCGACAAAGCGGACTGTATCAAAGTTTCATTTTCCACATCGAGACTTGCAGTGGCCTCATCCAATAAAATGACAGGTGCATTTTTCAGGAAAGCCCGGGCTATGGAAATCCGCTGCCTTTCGCCGCCGGACAACTCGCATCCGTTTTCTCCGATCATACTATTATAACCATCCGGAAGCTTCCCGGCAAATTCCTCACAGTTTGCCATTTGTGCAGCTGCAAGCACTTCTTCGTCTGTTGCATCTTTTCTTCCTATCCTGATATTTTCCATAATAGTATTATTAAACAACGTAACATCCTGGAATACAATAGAGTACAGCGACAGTAAAGCTTCCGGATCTATTTCCGATATGTCCATCCCTCCGACCGTAATTTTCCCTTTGCTGACATCCCAGAACCGCGCTGCAAGCCGGGAGACTGTGGTCTTTCCTCCACCTGACGGACCTACCAGAGCAGTCACTTCTCCCTGCTTCGCAGTAAACGATACATCTTCCAGAACGGTTTCTCCCATGTTGTAAGCAAATCCTACATGATCGAATACAATATCATATCCTTTATTTGTCAGACTGCTGCTGCCCCCTTGAACCGGATGATCAAGAATTTCATTCATCCGGTTAATATTCGTCCTTGTAGAGATAACGGCCGCCAGATTTTGCAGTGCCCCTTCCAGAGGAGCATACAGCCTGGAGGCAACAAGCAGAAACATAAAGAACAGTGGAATATCAATCTCACCGCGAATCAGAAGCACTGATCCTGTGAGAGCGACTGTGGCAATACCGAACTTTAAAATTAATGTGGCTGAAACAACAAACAAAGCAGTTCCAAGTTCTGTAATAATATGTCTTTTTTCCACATCGTCGATTTTCTTATACAGACCTTTCAAATACCTTTTTTCCGCGTTATTTGCCTTTAAGTCCTGTAATGTTTCGATGCACTCCTGCACTCCCTTTTCAAGAGCTACATTGGCAGTTACTGACTTTCTGTTGAAATATTCCTGGATCCTCGCTGAAAAAAGTGTGATCGCAAAGGCAACCGGCAAAACCCAAACTGCTGCCAAAGCCATCCGCCAGTCATAGGCAAAAAGGCACAGCGAAATAAATGTTGTAGAAATAATCGATCCTGCCAGAGCGGGAACATAATGTGAAAATGCCGTTTCAAGAGTGGCACAGTCTCCCATAATAGAATTCGTCAGATCTGCAAGATCCTTTTTCCCGAAAAAGGACAGCGGAATTTTCCGAAGCTTTTCTGCCAGAGTAACACGCCTGACTCCGCTTTCCACATAAGTTGCCAGGTAAGTCGCATTATATTGAAACCAGGCAGCAATAAATATAACTGCAAGGCAAATCACAATACCTATCCCATAAAAAGCTGTGCGTTGTCCATTTACTCCTCCATTCATCATATCAATAACCAGAAAATACAGGAGTCCGACAGGCAGCATGAAGGAGATATCCTGTACCACGCATGCAAGGCACCCTTTTATCAAATCCACAGCTCCCTGTCTTGATAATGCAAATCGTTTCTGTAATATCCGAATCATAGACTTACCTCCTTTGCAATTTTCCACTTCGCCGCTTCCGAATAATTTTTCCACATATGAGTAAATATTCCATTTTGCGCGATCAATTCTTCATGCGTGCCACTCTCAGCAATTTTCCCATCCCTCAGTACATAAATGCAGTCTGCATCGGTAATAGAAGAGAGTCTGTGTGCGATCATTATTACTGTTTTTCCTTTTGAGAGAACCGATAATGCCTGCCCTACCCGTACTTCATTATCTGGGTCCGCAAATGCAGTGGCCTCATCCAGGATCAGAATAGGTGCATTCTTTAAAATAGCCCTCGCAATTGCAATTCTCTGCTGCTCGCCACCTGACAGATATACACCGTTTGTACCGACAACAGTATCTATTCCATCCGGCAGTTTTTCAATAATATCCATGCACTGTGCCGCATCCAGAGCCTGCATAACTTCCTCTCGCGATGCGTTGGGTTTTCCCATACGTACATTCTCCAGAATAGAGTCCTTGATCAAGCGGCTGTTCTGAAATACAAAAGATATTTTATTCATAAGTACTTCTTTCGGAATATCTCGTATATCGACATTCCCTATCAAGATCCGTCCCTTCTGCGGATCAAAAAATCTTGTCACAATATTGGCAAGAGTTGTCTTTCCACCTCCTGATGGACCTACCAAAGCTGCCTTCTGTCCCTGCCCGATGGAAAGAGAGATATGATCCAATGCATTTTTCTTTCCATCATAGCTGTAGCTTACTTCTTCCAATGTAATAGAATAGTTAAAGGGTTCCTGCACTTTTCTGCATTCCGGCAGAGGTTTTTCCTTCAGCACCTCATCAATTCTGTTTATCGCGTCATTTACGATCATCGCATCCTCGCTCATAAACATAATTTTTGTCAATGTCGTTCCAATTACCGGAGTAATAATGATATAGAAAATAAGGTTTAAAAGCAGTGTATCCGTTACTCCCCCTCTTGCAAAAATAATTCCCCCGGCGATCAGAAAAGCAAATACTCCATTGATAGCAGTCGTATAAAACATCATAGGAAGCCGCAAAGCCTTTGTGTATGCGATAACCCACTTTTCATAATTGTCAATAGTTCCTTTGAATCGTTTAAACGAAAAAATTGTCTGTCCGAACGTTTTTACTACCGGTATTCCCCGCACATATTCAACAGCCTCATTAGACATATCTGAAAGTGCATTTTGATATTCTTCCATTTTCTGCTCCATATTTTTTCCGGTCATTTTCATCATGATCAAAAAGCCAAGAACAACCGGTATCAGGCTTAAGAGTCCCAGTCTCCAATCAAAGACAACAAGCAGAAAAAGCAGTCCTGCAGGTGTTGCAACGGCGCCGGCCTTATCAGGAAGTCTGTGTGCAAGATAGTTTTCAGTTGCACTGCTGGATGTATTCACAATCCTCCTAAGCTTCCCGCTTCCGTATTTTTCCGTCACACCAAGAGGAAGTGCGGTGATATGGCGCATCAGTTCTTTCCGGATATTGGATGCAACCCTAAATGCACTGATATGCGAACACATCAGAGCCGCTATATAGACAATAACAGATATCACCGCGAATCCTACTGCCTGCCAGCCATAATGAGTAATACTGTATGCCCGTGAAAAGTCGGGAGACACTTCCAGTATGTCGTGGATGATACGCCATATGTACCAGAAAGGTACAAGTGCCAGAAGCGCACTTATAACTGATAATATCCAGGAAAGATAGGTCAGTATCTTATGTCTTCCGGCATAGCTCATCAATCTTGATAAATTAGACTGTTTTTTCATGAAAAACCCTCCTTGAAAATATTTTTATGATATGAGAATAAATTTATTATTCTCTAATATCTCCAGTTGGTTAGTTATTTCGTATTTTAGTTAGTTTATACTAACTAATGTATCAAATATAATGGAAAGCTCTCGCCTTCCACTATTCAAAACTACAGACTCAAATTACCTGCTGTCCCATAATTTTCATCCATCCGGCAGTATAGAAATCTCTCATTTCTTTTAAATAATGCTCTGCCTCTTCAAGCGGCATTTCATGTATGATCAATTCAAAAAATGTATTGAACATCCCTGTAATCAATATATGTTCCAGTCTTTCGTCAATAGGAGGTGACGGTCTTCCTAATTTTTTAAGCACTTCCATATAGTCGCGAGTTCCTTTTGTTTCGATTTCTACCATTTTATCGATAAGTTTTGAAAAACGCGTCCCCTCTGAATGGCAGAGAATCAGTTTAAATTCATCCAGATATTTATAAGCATATAGAAGCATATCGTGCATACATCCGCCGGAAACTGTACTAAGATTTTCCGGCTGTTTTTCCTCCGGTAAATCTGCAAATTCCTTCTGGGCATTGCAGAAACAATTCATAAAATAATCATATTGTTCTTCGACCAATGACGCAAACAGCTCCTCTTTACTTCCATAGTAGCCATAAAGTGCACCTGTCGTAACACCTGCTGCTCTGGCAATATTCCGCAAAGAAGCAGATCGGAAACCTTTTTCAAGAAATTCCTGCCTGGCAGCTCTTTGTATTAAATTTAAAGTTGTCTTCTCATTCTCACTCATAATTCTCTCCGGATATAACATTGTTATATATCACTGTTATATTTTACAGATAAAAAAGAGAAATGTCAATAGCTGATTGAACATTTCTCTTTGAAACGCCGGTCCATTACTCTATGATCAGTCTGGCCGCACCGCATATCCCTGCATCATTTCCAAGAGTTGCAAGAACAAACTTCGTGTCCTGATTTGCAAAAAATGCACTCTCCCGGAAAGGTTTCTCAATGAATGGGAGGAGAACCGGTCCGGCTTTTGATACTCCGCCTCCAATTACAATGACAGCCGGATCTGTAATTACTGCAAGATTAGCCAGCGCACATCCCAGGTATCTTCCAAATTTCTCTGCGATCTCAACTGCCACCTTGTCTCCCTCTTTCACAGCGTCAAAAACCGTCTTTGCACTGATGCTCTTTGATGAGAGTAAGGTCTGTCCATCATAATGTTCCAGATATTTTCCTGCAAGACGTGCAATACCTGTAGCAGAGGCATATTGTTCCAGACAGCCTTTTTTACCGCATCCGCACCTTTCTGTCTCCTCACTGTTGACACAGAGATGACCGATCTCGCCTCCTGCACCGTTTGCTCCCACAATGACTTTTCCATGGGTGATAACTCCTCCTCCGACACCGGTTCCAAGAGTCACCATGATCATATCACTGCAGCCTTTTCCGGCTCCAAGCCACATCTCTCCCAAAGCTGCCACATTTGCATCGTTTCCGATCTCAGCACGGATACCCCCAAGAAGTTCCTCGATTTCCCTCTTCACTTCCTTATATCCCCAGCCGATATTAGCGCTGTCCTTGATGATTCCCTGCTCATTTACCGGTGCTGGAACTCCGACGCCGACTCCTTCCACATCCTCTTTCCTGATTCCTTTTTCCTCCATTTTACCAAAAATAGCATCTACGATATCAGGAAGTACTGCCTCCCCTTCATTTTCTGTCCGAGTCTTGATCTCCCATTTATCAAACAATTCCCCTTCTGTGGAGAACAATCCCATTTTAACGGTTGTTCCTCCAACATCTACTCCAAAACAATACTTCTTCATTCCATTTGCTCCTGTCTATTTCTTCGCTAAATTTCTCTGCACCCGCTTATAAAGCTCCTGTGCCGCATTATATCCCATTTTCTTCTGTCTGTGGTTGATAGCCGCTGTTTCTACAATAATCGCCAGATTTCTTCCCGGACGGATCGGTATTTGATGGCAGACTACTTTATTTCCAAGAAAAGAGGTATACTCTTCTTCCATTCCAAGCCTGTCGTAATCCTTTTCTTTGTTCCAGTCCTCAAGAGTAATGACCAGATCTATATTCTGTGTCTCTCTGACGCTCTGCACACCATACAATGTCTTTACATCTACGATGCCGATTCCTCTAAGCTCAATAAAGTTTCTCGTAATATCAGGCGCCGAACCTACCAGAGTGTCGTCACTTACTTTGCGGATCTCCACCACATCATCACTGACAAGCCGGTGTCCCCTTTTTACCAGTTCCAAAGCGGATTCACTCTTTCCGATCCCGCTCTCTCCCATGATCAGTACACCGACACCATAAACATCCACAAGGACTCCATGGATAGAAATACATGGCGCCAGCTGTACATTCAGCCATCGAATGATCTCAGCCGTAAAAGCAGAAGTCTGTATTTCTGTGGAAAAAACCGGTATCTGCATTTCATTCGCTTTTTCCAGAAGTTCCGGATCCGGTTTCAATGCACGGCAAAAAATAATACACGGAATCTTGTAAGAGAAAAGTGTGTCATATACTTTCGTTTTTGCCTCCTTTTCCATCTGTTCCAGAAATGTATGTTCTACATATCCGATAATCTGTACCCTCTCCGCAGCAAAATGTTCAAAAAACCCTGCCAGCTGCAATGCCGGACGATTGATGTCCGGAACAACTACATATTTATCTGTCAGATCCACATCCGGAGTCAGATTTTTCAGATTCATTTTTTCTACAATCCTCTGCATCTCAACTTTAGACATAATCTATCTCCTTTACTACTTTTTATAGTGCTTAGTATAACACATCAGTGAAAAAACTGATACACCTCTTCTGCGGATTTTTCATTCATACTGGGCAGCCTTTTCAAATCTTCTACCGTTGCCGCCCGTATCTCATCCAGACTGGCAAAATGCTTCATAAGATCCTTTCTCCTCGCAGGCCCTACTCCGGGGATATCATCCAGCACAGAGTGTACCTGCTCCTTACTTCTTAGCTTGCGGTGAAATTCAATCGCAAATCTGTGGGCCTCATCCTGAATCCTGGTAATCAGCTTGAACCCCTCTGAATTTCTGTCAATGGGAATTTCTTTGTTGTTAAAATACAAGCCCCTTGTCCGATGATTATCGTCCTTTACCATGCCGCACACCGGAATGGTAAGATGCAGGTTATCAAGAACCTGAAGCGCAATATTGACCTGCCCTTTCCCTCCATCCATGAGAATAAGATCCGGGAAAGCCGTAAAACTTCCTCCTTCCCCGCCTTCCTTCTTTTCTTCCAATCCATGACGAAAACGGCGTGTCAGCACTTCTTCCATGCTGGCATAATCGTCTGGTCCCTGCACGCTCTTAATCTTAAATTTACGGTAATCATTCTTCTTCGGCCTGCCTTTTTCATAGACAACCATGGATCCCACGGAAGCAAAGCCACTGATATTGGAAATGTCATAAGCTTCCATGCGCACGATATTTTCCAGTCCGAGGAGTTTCGCAATTTCTTTGACCGCTCCGATCGTTCTTCCCTCTTCTCTTTTCAGCCTCTCCCGGTCTGTCTGGAGAACAAGCTGTGCATTCCTTGCAGCCAGCTCCACCAGCTTCTCTTTTGTGCCCTTCTTAGGGACCTTGATCTGTACCTTATGCCCTCTTTTCTGTGAAAGCCATTCTTCCAGAACTTCCGTATCCTCTATTTCCTGCGGCAGCATGAGTTCAGAAGGAATATAGGGAGTGCCTGCGTAAAACTGCTTGATAAAACTGGATAGAATCTCTCCCGGAAGCTCTCCTTCCATAATCTTCAAATAAAAGTGATCTCTGCCGATCAGCCTTCCACCTCGTATAAAGAACACCTGGACAACCGCATCGCTCTGATCTGCTGCCATTGCCATGATATCTCTGTCGTTTCCGGCAGTGTCTGTTATTTTCTGCTTCTGTGAAATTTTCTTTACACTTCCTAACAATTCACGGTATTCAATGGCTTTCTCAAATTCCATATTTTCTGAAGCCCGCATCATTTTCTGCTCCAGCTCCTTCAAAATACTGTCAAAATTTCCATTCAGAAACCGCAGTACTTCATCAATGGAACGCCGATAGTCCTCCTGAGATACATACCCCTGACATGGAGCGTCGCACTGATGGATATGATAATTCAGACAGGGGCGCTCTTTCCCTGTATCTCTGGGAAGTCTTCTGTTGCAGCTCCTTACCTTATAAATCTTCCGGATCAGCTCAATAGTATCTTTGACCGCTCCCGCACTTGTATATGGGCCGAAATATTTTGCCTTGTCTTTTGCCATACGCCGGGCCATCATAATGCGGGGAAAAGGCTCGTCTACCGTCACTTTAATAAAAGGGTAGGTCTTGTCATCCATGAGCATAGTATTATATTTCGGGCGATACTCCTTGATCAGATTACACTCCAGCACCAACGCTTCCAGCTCTGAATCTGTCACAATATACTCAAATCTTGTGATGTGGGTCACCATCTGATCTATCTTAACCCCTTTGCTGCGGCTTGTCTGGAAATACTGGCGTACCCGGTTTTTCAGACTGATTGCTTTCCCGACATAAATAATCTCATCCTTCTCGTCATGCATCAGATAGACGCCCGGTTTGCCCGGAAGCTTTTTCAATTCTTCCTGTATATCGAACACGGTTTCCTTCCTCCTTTCCGGAAACAGACATTGTAAAACCCCTGTGCGGTATCCCGTTTTCTTCTCATACCATACCGCACAGGGGCGCTTGCATTTCTCTTACTGTTCTGTTTCTTCTTTAGCTGCTTCTTCGCCAACCGCTTCAGCTTCAGCTGCTGTTGTCTCTGCTGCCTTTATTTCATTTTCCGTGTCAGCGTTCTCTTCCGGCACTGCATCTGCCGGCAGATCAGTACTTTTCTTTTCTGTGTCAGTTTCCGGCGCCGTAAGCTTGAGAGCAACTCTTTGCTCCGGAGCTTTCTTTTCCTCCGGATCAATACCTTCTACTTCATAGAAGATCTTCATAAATTCTTTTCCTGTAATCGTCTCCTTTTCGATCAGGAATGCTGCGATCTTATCCAAGGCTTCTCTATGTTCACTGAGAAGTCGTTTTGCTTCCTCATAAGATGACTTCAGCATGACCATAACTTCCTTGTCAATTTCGGAAGCCGTCTCCTGTCCGCAGTTCATGACCGGTCTGCCGTCCAGGTAACGGTTTTGAATAGATTCCAAGCCGATCAGACCGAATTTACTGCTCATTCCGTACTGCGTGATCATAGCTCTTGCAATACTGGTAGCCTTTTCAATATCATTAGAGGCTCCGGTAGTTACTGTATCAAAAACAATCTCCTCCGCTGCACGGCCCGCCAGCATTCCCACCAGCATTGCCTCCAGTTCTTTCTTTGTATTAAGGAATTTTTCTTCTTCGGGAGTCTGCATTACATATCCCAGCGCTCCCATTGTTCTTGGAACAATGGTGATCTTCTGAACCGGTTCAGCATCCTTTTGAAGCGCGCTTACCAACGCGTGGCCAACTTCGTGATAAGAAACGATCCTTCGCTCTTCCTGGCTCATGATCCGGTCTTTTTTCTCCTTACCTACAAGCACCACTTCCACCGCCTCAAAAAGGTCGCTCTGCGATACAGCGTTTCTTCCATGCTTTACGGCATTTATGGCAGCCTCGTTGATCATATTTGCAAGATCAGATCCGACTGCACCTGATGTAGCAAGGGCAATTGCTTCCAGATCTACTGTTTCATCCATTCTGACGTCCTTGGAATGTACCTTCAGGACGTCGATCCTTCCCTTCAGATCCGGTCTTTCTACAATGATACGGCGGTCAAACCGTCCCGGACGAAGCAGAGCCGGATCCAGTATTTCCGGACGGTTCGTCGCTGCAAGAAGAAGGAGTCCTTTATTTGTATCAAATCCATCCATCTCTGCCAGAAGCTGATTCAGAGTCTGTTCACGCTCATCATTTCCTCCCAGTTGATTATCACGGCTCTTTCCGATCGCATCGATCTCATCAATAAAGATGATGCAGGGAGCCATCTGCTGCGCCTGTTTAAAAAGATCACGCACTCTGGATGCTCCGACACCCACATACATTTCCACAAAGGCAGAACCGGAAAGAGAAAAGAAAGGTACCTTTGCTTCTCCCGCAACCGCCTTGGCCAGAAGAGTTTTTCCTGTTCCCGGCGGGCCTACAAGAAGAGCTCCCTTTGGCAGTTTTGCCCCGACACCGGTATATCTTCCCGGATTGTGCAGGAAATCCACGACCTCCTGCAGTGATTCCTTTGCTTCATCCTGACCGGCAACATCCTGAAAGGTTACGCCTGTTTCTTTTTCTACATACATTTTGGCGTTGCTCTTTCCAATGCCCATCATTCCACCGCCTTTAGACATTTTCCGCGTAAACCACACGAACAGGCCCACAAGGCAGGCAATCGGCACGAATGTAAAGATCAGATTCAAAATCACTGCTGAAGTGGTGTCCGGAATCTCCTGCGATACTTCAACTCCTGCATCCAAAAGTCTGTCTATCAGCTTATCGTCATTGACAGTCCCTGTATAATACTGCTGCTGTGTCGGACTGTCCGTATCTTTTTTGGCTGTGATAGTGATCTGACTGCTTCCTATTTCAACCTTCTCGATCTTTCCGTCGTCTACCATCTGCAAAAATCTGTTATAGGAAATTTCTTCTGCATTTCCCATGCCCTGCAGCTGGAACAAAACCAGTACCACGATAGAAGTGATCAGGGTCACTAAAAGAATAAAAGAAATGCCCTGCCGGTTATTTCGGCCCGGGTCCTGATTATTATTTCTGTTCTGATTATTCTGGTTATCCATATTTGTCCTCCTGTACTTCTCTTATTATAAGTATCCATACTTTTAAAATCAATAAAAACATTATGAAAAGATTGTAAACTCGCACTTCCCTGTAGTATACTTGTGAGGAAAATATTTTCTCCGCCCAAGTAGTGCGGAGCAGTAAAAGGGGATACACAAATGAAAATTGGATTTGACAATGATAAGTACTTGAAAATGCAGTCTTCCCACATTCGGGACCGGATCGCACAGTTTGACAACAAGCTGTATCTGGAGTTTGGCGGCAAACTGTTTGATGATTATCACGCTTCCCGGGTACTTCCCGGCTTCCAGCCTGACAGCAAACTCCGTCTTTTAAAGCAGCTGGCAGACCAGGCGGAAATCGTGATCGTCATAAGCGCGGGAGATATCGAAAGCAACAAAGTCCGTGGAGATCTTGGCATAACCTATGATTCTGATGTTCTCCGGCTTCGGAAAGAATTTATGCATGCCGGCCTTTATGTGGGCAGCGTTGTCATCACACAGTACTGTGGACAAAGCAGCGCTGATCTTTTCAAAGCCCGCCTGGAACGCCTTGGCATCCGGGTCTATCTTCATTATGTTATACCTGGTTATCCGGGAAATGTCCCGTTCATTGTCAGTGATGAAGGATACGGCAAGAATGATTACATTGAGACAGAACGTCCTCTCGTTGTAGTGACAGCGCCGGGCCCCGGCAGCGGAAAAATGGCCACCTGTCTTTCTCAGCTTTATCATGAACATAAGAGAGGAATCCACGCCGGATATGCCAAGTTTGAGACTTTCCCTATCTGGAACATTCCGTTAAAGCACCCGGTCAACCTTGCTTATGAGGCTGCGACAGCTGATCTGAACGATGTAAATATGATCGATCCTTTCCATCTGGAAGCATATGGAGAAACAACGGTAAACTACAACCGGGACATTGAAATTTTCCCTGTTTTAAGCGCCATCTTTGAGCGGATTTATGGAAAAAATCCATATAAGTCCCCTACAGATATGGGCGTCAACATGGCGGGAAATTGTATCTGTGATGACGAGGTATGCCGACAGGCTTCTCTTCAGGAAATCATCAGACGATACTATGATACAATGGACCGCTTTATCATGGGATCCTGCTCTCAGGATGAAGTCCGTAAGATCGAAATGCTGATGAGCCAGACCGGCATCACGGTCCATGACCGTCCGGTAGTGGATGCCGCTCTCGAGCGCGCCGAAGCTACCAATGCGCCTGCCGCTGCCCTGGAACTTCCTGACGGGCATATCGTAACCGGCAAGACAAGCAGTCTTCTCGGTGCATCCGCTGCTCTTCTTCTGAATGCTCTGAAAGAACTGGCCGGCATTGACCATGACTGCCATGTCATCTCGCCTTCTGCCATTGAGCCGATCCAGAAGCTGAAGGTTGATTATCTTGGAAGCCAGAATCCCCGGCTGCACACAGATGAGGTTCTGATCGCCCTGTCCATCAGTGCGGCAACAGATAGGCAGGCACAAAAAGCTCTGGAGCAGCTTCCAAAATTAAAAGGATGCCAGGCTCACACCTCGGTCATGCTGAGCGCAGTTGACATTAATCAGTTTAAAAAATTAGCCATTCAGGCAACTTTTGAGCCAAAATATGAAAAAAAAGCTGTATTTTCTGACGAAAAAGCTGTATAATATATTTTTTAAAGTAGTTTGGTTTCAAAAGGAGGATACTATGGCAGTAAAATACGTATTTGTTACAGGCGGTGTTGTTTCAGGACTGGGAAAAGGCATAACAGCTGCTTCTCTTGGAAGACTGCTGAAAGCCAGAGGATATACGGTGACAATGCAGAAATTCGATCCCTATATCAATATCGATCCGGGTACCATGAATCCTGTACAGCATGGAGAAGTGTTTGTCACAGACGACGGCGCCGAAACGGATTTGGATCTCGGACACTATGAACGTTTCATTGACGAAAGTCTTACCAAAAATTCCAATGTCACAACCGGAAAGATCTACTGGTCCGTACTCCACAAGGAGCGCCGCGGGGATTTCGGCGGAGGAACCGTTCAGGTTATCCCTCATATCACCAATGAGATCAAGAGCCGTTTCTATCGTAATCCTGCAGCAAAAAATACGGAAATTGCCATAATTGAAGTGGGAGGCACTGTCGGCGATATCGAAAGCCAGCCCTTCCTGGAAGCTATTCGGCAGTTTCAGCACGAAAGGGGCAGGGAAAATGTCATTTTGATCCATGTTACATTGATCCCCTACCTGCGGGCTTCCCAGGAAATGAAAACAAAACCTACCCAGGCAAGCGTCAAGGATCTTCAGGGTATGGGAATCTGGCCGGATATCATTGTCTGCCGTTCCGAATACCCTCTGGATCAATCCATCAGGGACAAGATCGCTTTGTTCTGTAATGTCCCTGCAGAGCATGTTCTTCAAAATTTGGATGTGGAATATCTGTACGAAGCGCCTCTTGCAATGGAAAAAGAGCATCTTGCCGAGGTTGTCTGCGAATGTCTCCATCTGGACTGTCCGCAGCCGGATCTGAAAGACTGGCGTGAAATGGTGGACTACCTGAAAAGCCCCAACACCGATGTTACAGTGGCTCTGGTAGGCAAATATATCCAGCTCCACGATGCATACATCAGTGTGGTGGAAGCTTTGAAACACGGCGGCATTTTTGCCCGCGCCACCGTCAACATCAAATGGATCGACTCTGAAACAGTGACAGATGACAATGCAGACGAGCTGTTTGGAGATGTCAGCGGCATTCTTGTACCGGGAGGATTTGGCAGCCGCGGGATCGACGGGAAGATTGCCGCCATCCGCTATGCAAGAACCCATCAGGTTCCGTTCCTTGGTCTCTGCCTTGGCATGCAGCTTGCTATCGTTGAATTTGCGCGGGATGTTGTCGGTTTCCACGATGCCCACAGTGCTGAACTGGATCCCGATACCACCCATCCTGTCATCCATATCATGCCTGACCAGGTAGGTGTGGAAGATATTGGAGGAACTCTCCGCCTCGGCGCATATCCCTGTATCCTGGATAAAACTTCCAAGGCATACAGACTTTATCAGAGTGAAGAAATAAAAGAGCGGCACCGGCACCGCTACGAAGTCAACAACGACTACCGGGAGGATCTCACCAGTCATGGCATGAAGCTCTCCGGCCTCTCCCCTGACGGACGGATCGTAGAGATGGTAGAGATTCCGGAACATCCCTGGTTCATCGCAACACAGGCCCATCCTGAACTGAAATCCCGTCCCAACCGTCCGCATCCTCTTTTCCGCGGATTTGTAGAGGCAGCTTTGGCATATCAGAACAGCCGCAAAGATAACGAAAGATAAACTTCCCTGGAAGAATAATCGAAAGAGGGCGTCCCCAGGCTATGGATTTTAACTTCATAGTTTTGGGACACCCTCTTTTTGCCATTTACAATAAGCTGCCTTTTCTATCCGGATACTCTCTTCTCCAAACACTCTCTTCAGAACAAAAATTCACTCATTACATAATTGCTGATGTCAATCCCCCGCTCTGTCAGCCTCCAGTTGTCACCTGCCTGTTCCATGAGTCCTTCCTCTTTCATCTTCTGCAGGATCAGGCCGTAAACTTCCTGCATTTCTTTCCGGAAAACATTCCGGAAATCTGTTTCGGACACTCCTTCCATTTTACGAAGTCCCAGAAACATAAATTCTTCCATTTCCTCTTTTTCTGTCAATATTTCCGGCTCCTCCCCTTCCCTCCACCTTTTATTTCCGATCAAAGAGGAGGCTCCTGTACCTATGCCAAGGTACTGTGTCCTGTTCCAGTATCCCAGATTATGTCTGCATGCAAATCCGCTCCTGGCATAGTTGGATATTTCATAACGGATATATCCGTATTCCTCCAAAACCTCCTTCGTCCTTACATACATTTCCCTTTCTTCCTCCTCTGCAGGAAGTTCCTCGGCATGTTTTCCTTCTCCGTATCGCTCATAAAAAGGCGTTCCCTCTTCGATGATAAGACTGTATGCTGATATATGTTCCGGAGGCGGCACAAGCTCTGCCACTGTCCGCAGAGTTTTTTCGTAGCTTTCCGGAGTCTGGAACGGAATGGCTGACATTAAGTCCACATTAATGTTGGAAAATCCGCACTCTCTTGCCATCTGATAGCTATGAACAAACATTTCATAGGTATGGATCCTTCCGAGACATTTCAGCTCCTGATCGTTGGCTGACTGAAGACCGATACTGAGCCGGTTAATGCCCGCTTCCCTGTATGCCTTTAACTTTTCTTCCGAGACAGTTCCCGGATTCATTTCCACTGTAATCTCCGCCATATCATCCACCCGGAACGTTTCTCTTATGTCTCTGAAAATATATCCCATCTGCTCTCCTGTAAGAAGAGAAGGAGTACCTCCTCCCACAAATATACTGCTCACATGCCAGTCTTTTGCAAATTCTTTGCAGGATCGTATCCTGCTGCAGAGGCTTTCCACGTATCTTTCCCGTTCCTCTTCATCTGCCGGAGCCGACAAAAAATCACAGTACCTGCATTTGCTGACACAGAATGGTATATGAATATATAATTCCAGTTCTTTCGCCATATTTTTATTTCTCTCCTCTCCATTTCCTTCAAAAGAATCTAATAGCTTTTCAAAAGGATATGGTGATTCTAATTAAGGACGGGGATTAAAAAATCCCCGCCCTCCATTAACGGTCGTCCAGCTTCAGCACACTCATAAAAGCCTTCTGTGGTATTTCTACATTTCCCACCTGGCGCATCCGCTTCTTTCCTTCTTTCTGTTTTTCCAGCAGCTTTCTCTTTCGGCTGATGTCACCACCGTAACATTTTGCAAGCACATCTTTCCTCATGGCTTTCACTGTTTCTCTTGCAATAATCTTGCTTCCGATCGCTGCCTGGATCGGAATCTCGAAGAGCTGCCTTGGTATCTCTTCCTTCAGCTTCTCGCACATCTTTCTGCCCCGCTCATAAGCTGTTCCTGCATGTACGATAAAGGAAAGGGCATCTACTTCTTCCTTATTGATCAGAATATCCAGTTTCACCAGTTCTGACTGCTGGTATCCCATCATCTCGTAATCAAAGGACGCGTATCCCCGTGAACGGGATTTAAGCGCATCAAAGAAATCATAAATGATTTCATTCAGCGGCAGGTGATAGTGGAGTACTGCTCTTGTCTCTTCCATATACTCCATCCCCTGATAGATTCCTCTTCTCTCCTGGCAAAGTTCCATGATGGAACCGATATATTCGGATGTTACCATGATCTCCGCCTTTACCATAGGTTCTTCCATGTAGTCAATTTCCGACGGATCCGGAAGATTGGAAGGGTTTGTCAGCTCTATCACTTCTCCGTTTGTTTTATGCACCTTGTAAACAACTCCCGGCGCTGTTGTCACCAGATCCAGATTGTATTCTCTTTCCAGTCTTTCCTGTACGATCTCCAAATGCAGAAGTCCTAAAAATCCGCACCGGAATCCAAACCCAAGAGCCACCGACGTCTCCGGTTCAAACTGCAAAGCTGCATCATTTAACTGGAGCTTTTCCAGAGCATCCCTAAGATCAGGATATTTCGCCCCGTCTGCCGGATACATACCACAGTAAACCATAGGATTTACCTTTTTATACCCCGGAAGCGGTTCACTGCAGGGGTGATCTGCATTGGTAACTGTATCACCTACCCTGGTATCTTTCACATTCTTCAGGCTGGCTGTAAAATAACCTACCATTCCTGCTGCCAGCTCATCGCACGGAATAAACTGCCCTGCTCCGAAATATCCCACCTCAACAACTTCCGCCTCTGCTTTGGTTGCCATCATGCGGATCGTTGTTCCTTTCCGGATGGTTCCTTCCTTAATTCTGCAAAAGACAATAACTCCCCTGTAGGAATCATAGACTGAATCAAAGATAAGGGCCTGCAAAGGTGCGGACGGATCCCCTTTGGGCGCCGGAATCTTCTGTACGATCTGTTCCAGCACTTCGTCCACATTAAGGCCTGTCTTTGCAGAGATCAGCGGAGCATCCTCCGCTTCAATACCGATGACATCTTCAATTTCTTCTATTACTCTCTCCGGCTCCGCACTTGGAAGATCCACCTTGTTGATAACCGGCATCACATCCAGATCATGGTCCAATGCAAGATACACATTTGCCAGAGTCTGGGCCTCTACTCCCTGTGCTGCGTCCACCACAAGAATTGCACCGTCACAGGCTGCCAGACTGCGGGATACCTCATAGTTAAAATCCACATGTCCCGGTGTATCGATCAGATTAAAAATGTATTCTTCTCCGTCCTTTGCCTTGTATACCGTACGGACCGCCTGGGCCTTGATCGTAATTCCACGCTCTCTTTCCAGCTCCATGTTGTCCAGAACCTGAGACTGCATCTCACGGCTTGTCAGAAGTCCGGTCATCTCGATAATACGGTCGGCAAGTGTAGATTTTCCGTGATCAATGTGTGCAATAATACAAAAATTACGTATTTTGCTCTGCTCAATTCCTTCCACTTCTATCGTTCCTTCCATTACAAATTCTTTTTTCAAATTCATCTGATTTTATGAATGTTCCATCTCATATGCGGGCTGATTCTCCCGCACAGGCTATCATATCACGATACCGCCTCTTTTGGCAATCCTCTTTCCTAATCCTTCATACTGTACTTGACAATAAAAAGCTCCACACACATCGTATCTGCCAGACGGCCTGTCTTGACTGCTTCCTCCATTTCGGCGGCATCCTCCATGATTCCTCTTAAATCTCTTCCGGAAAAGCTTTTACACTGGCTCATATATTTTCCCGCCACATAGGGGTGAAGTCCGGTTACTTCCGCAACTTTAGGTCTTGCATAGCCCCGTGATACCAAAAGCTTAACCTCCATAAGAAGACGGAACTGCCGGGTCAAAAGTGCCAGGATTTTCATAGGAGGTATCTTTAAGGCCAGCAGATCATAATAATAATCCAGCGCTTTCTTTTGCTGTTTCATAGCGACCGCCTCTACCATATCAAAAATATGGTCTGTGATCTGTGTCGTGCAGACTGCGTCCACATCTTCCACAGTAATTTCTTCCTTAAAAGCAGTATAAGAAAACAGCTTCTCTAGCTCTTTTTCCAGATTCTCCATATCTGTTCCCACCTTAGAGAGCAGATGTCTTGCTGTGGATTCCTGGATTTTCTTCTTCTCCCTTTTCACCGCGCCTGCGATCCAAAGAAGAAGTGTTTTCTCATCCTGGTATCCCAGTTCTGTAATACGTCCTTTTTCTTTGACCGTCTTGTACATTTTTCCCCGCTTGTCCACCTCTTCTTCTATAAAAAGAAAAAAGGCAGTATCCGGAGCTGTCTTGAGATAGTCGGCCAGCTCCGGAGAAGCATTTTTAAAAAATCCTGAATTTTCAATGACGATCAGTCTCCTGTCTGAAAAGAAGGGCATAGTCTCCGCCAGGTCGATGATTTCCGGGATGGAAATTCCTTTCCCTTCATAATAGGAATAGTTCATGGTATCCCCTTCCGGTATGATCGCCCGGGTCAGTCTTTTTTTGTACTGCTTTTTCAGATAAGCTTCCTCTCCGTAGAGAAGGTACATGTTTTTCAATTGTCCTGTCTTAATATCTTCATTTAAACTTTTCATACCCACAATTATAATGGATTTTCCTGTTTCTGGCTAGACTCATTCTTGCAGGAAACTTTGTATTTCCATCTTCCTCCCATCTGTACAGATAGTGACAGCTCCGTTTTTGATCGTGGTATATATGCTGCATCCCCGATCTTCCAGACGCTCAACCGTATCCGGATGGGGATGGCCGTAACGGTTGTTTTCTCCGGCAGAAATCAGCGCATAGTCCGGAGAGACTTCCTCAAGAAATTCTGCAGAAGTTGAATTTTTAGAACCGTGATGGGACACTTTCAGCACATCATATGACTTCCCGGTCCGCTCTTCCAGAATCTTTTCCCCCTCTCCTTCCACATCTCCTGTCAGCAGAAGGTCAAATTTTCCCAGACTGACATCTAAAACAAGGGAAGCCTCATTTCCCTTTTCAAACTTATCTTTCCCTTCCGGCTGTATGCAGGTAATCCTCCACTCCCCGGAAATGATTCCCTGCCCTCTTTCCACCGTACGAATCTTCACTTCATATTGCTCAGCCAATGCAGCAAGTGCCTCCAATTTTTCATCCCACATCTCCCTTGCGGGAAAAATGAGGCAGGAAATCTCCACCCCTCTGCCCTGTCTGGACAACATTTCTTCTATTCCATTCATATGATCACTGTCCCCGTGAGTGACAAATACGTAGTCCAACTGACCCACGCCCTGAGACTTTAGGAAGGGCTCGATTCTATATTTTCCAATCTGTTTCTCCGTACTGCTTCCGGCGTCTACAAGCACCGTGGTTCCTTTTGCGCCTCTCATAAAAATGCTGTCCCCCTGCCCCACATCCAGCACAGTAATGTAAGTCTTCCCATATACGGATACCTGTCCTGCCAGCATAAGAGTTCCGCATGCCGTAAAAACACAAAGCAGACTTCCCCACTTTCTTCTTCCCACATGTTTGAAAAAAATCCACAGAGCCACCGCAACAGTTCCATAGTAAAAAATGACAGTTTCTAATTCCGGCCGGCCCACAGCAATCTCACTGGCAGGAATCCTCATCACTGCCCTGCAGGAGATTTCATAGAGATCCAGTATCCTTTTACAGATCCAGATCAAAACACCGCCACCTTGAGGAAACACCCAATAGAGAAGACTGCCGCCTGCTCCCAGCACAAGAAGCAGCGACATAAGGGGAATGACCAGAAGATTCAAAAAAACCGAATAAAGTGGGTAGGAAAAGAAATGATATAAGGTAATTGGCAGCAGAACTGCCTGCACACCCAGGCTGGCCATCAGTGAGCTTTTCCATTTCCCCGCAAGTCTTCCGCTTTCCCTCCTGCTGTTTTTCCCCTTCTCTCTTTCTTTTTCCGCTTTCCGCTGTACCTGCCCTGCAATCCAGATGCCCAGAATTGCACCGAAAGACATCTGGAATCCTCCGTCATAATAAGAGAGCGGCTGCCACAGCACAACAATAACAGCGGCCGCCAAAAGGGAGGTCAGCATGTCATATGCCCGTCCGCTCATATCAGCCCCCACCCGTATCAAAAACATAACCAGCGCCCGAAGCGCCGACACTGTCAGACCGATCATCATAACATAAAGAAGCAGAAACATCATTCCTGCCACACCGCCTGCCAAATAGGAGCCGGTCTGTTTTCTTAAAAACTGATATACTCCCGTCCCGATAAAAGAAAGATGAAGCCCCGATATAGCAAGAATATGTGCAATCCCATTGACCTGATAGAGTTCCTTTATTTCCGCATCCATCCCGGCCTTATCTCCGATGATCATGGCCGCTAAGATTCCTCCGTCTTCTTCACCTGCAGCTTTATAAAGCGACGCTTTCCATTTGTCGCGGAATTGCTCCAGTTTATCTTGAAGAAAAGAAACCTTTTGGTCTGTCACGCGGACCTCCTTTCCCCAGATGGCTGCATGGATATTTTGTTTCTGATAATAGAATTTCTGGTCAAAACCCCCGGGATTTCTGGCTTCATCAAAGAAAAACAGATTGCCTGACGCCTGCACCCTATTTCCTGTTTTGATTGCTGTTTTCTGTGGATCATATAAGAGTATTTTTGATTCCTGCAATGAATTGTTTTTGAATGGTCGATTATAGATAATAGAATTGTTTTTCAGATATAAGATCTGGTAGTCTTCTCTTGCTTCCTTCCGGTATACTTCCCCTTCCAGATGTACTGTACTGTCAGGCGGAATATATTTCTCTGTCTGGGAGGGCTGAAGTTCCTCCAGGAAATATTCTCCTGCAAAATGAACCGCCCCAAATCCCAAACAGAAAAGGAAAAGACATATTGTAAATAATATTCTTTTTTTCAAAATTATTTTGTTTCCTCCACGATTTCCATGTTTCTGGAAAAAGGTTTACTCAAATCAATGGAATTTCCAAAAAGAACATCTGATTCCCCGTTAATGGAAATCTGTACCTCTCGCACACTTTCACTCTCCGTAAGAGAATTGACAAGAGAGTAGATAACTGTTTCCGGTTCTGCATTATTATAACCCTGTACAAGAAATCCTTCATCAAAATTCACATAACATATTCCGGCTTTTACGGAAATCCCCAGAAGAACCGCATCCGGTGGAAGAGTCTGCAGACAGCTGTCATCTTTAGGGCCTTTCAGCAGCTGTTCCACGATCAGCTTTTCTAAAGATGTATTGCTGTTGTAACGCACGTTTACCGTCTGTTCTGCCAGAGCATTTCCCTCTATATTGGAAAAATAGAGCTTCAGCTCCGCCTTCTGATAAGAATGGAGCGCTGAACCGATATTCTGTACAAAATCATCTTCCGTCATATAGCCTGCGCTGGTACCATCCTCGTTCTTGACCGGCTCCTCTCCGATAAAAAATCCCACACGGTCAATTCCCTCTATCTGAACCAATGTCTGCACAATTGCCGCCTGCATCAGCACTTCGTCCTTCTTTTTCATATTCCTGTAGGCTTCATTAAAGGACAGATCCGCATAACCTTTTTCTATCCTTTCTACTGCTGCCTCCACCCCTTCGGGAACCGCACTTTTATAAATATCACTTGCAGGCGATGAAAGGAGCTCCATAGCCTCCTCTGCCTGTTCTTTTGCACTGCCTTCAGTCAAGGAAGAATCCCACGCTGTACGGACAAGTGAAGTCCCCTTTTCATTAATATAGTACACATAAGGGCCTTTTTCTGCTTCTTTTCCGCTATCTGCCGAACAGCCGGTGCACAAAAGTATACATATGAAAATCCACAGGACACTTTTATGTTTCTTTTTCACATCCATCCCTCCTAGGCAATATAATTCAGCGGAATCCTTACAGTAAATGTTGTTCCTTCTCCAAGTTGGCTGTATACCTTGATCGCTCCGCGGTGCATAACTACTGCATTACGGGCAATCGCAAGACCCAGTCCGGTTCCTCCGATTTCTCTGGAATGAGATTTGTCCACCCGATAAAATCTCTCAAAGATATGCTCTTTGGACTCTTCCGGTATTCCGATTCCGGAATCTGCCACTTCAATATAAAAAAACTTATGATCTGCATTCAGAGACACGTGTACCCATCCGCCGTCTATATTATATTTTACTGCATTTTCTACAAGATTTGTTATAGCAAGAGAAAGCTTTACTTCGTCAACTTCTGCGTTTACCGGACGAAAGCTTTCAAACACTACTTCAATATTTCTGGCAGCGGCAATCGGCTGAAGTCTCTTCAGTATCTTTTCTAAAAGATCATTGATGTTTTCCTGCTTCACTTGCAGAGAAGCTGCTGTTTTGTCCATTTTTACAAGTGAGAGAAGATCGTTGATGATCTTGTCCTCTCTTTCAATCTCTTCTGAAAGATCCTGCATAAATTCCTGGTACAGCTCCACCGGCACATTTTCCTGGGCAAGCAGTGAATCCGCCAGAACCTTCATAGAAGTAATCGGTGTTTTCAACTCGTGAGAAACATTCGCCACAAACTCCTGCCTGGAATCATCCAGGATTTTCAGGCGTCCCAGCATTTTGTTAAAAGCTTCTGATATCAGCCTTGTCTCTGTGTAAGTATTTTCATGGAGATAATTGTCATCGTATCCCTCATTCACCGCCTCAATGGAAGATGTAATTCTGGCAAAAGGCCGCACCATTACCGCCCCCAGAATAATCGCAAGCACCGCCACAGTCAGAATGATGATCCCTTCCGCGATCCATGCTTTTGCATCCAGCACTTCAATGCTGTCAAGGATAGGTGTGGTGGATACACTGACAAGCATAACCCCTGTTACGCTCTCCTTATCCGCTGCAAAAATAGGTGATGTTACTTCTATATATCCGCTTTTGGCATCGTAAATCTTTGTCCCCTCGCCCTCAAAACATTGGATCACATCTTCTGATACGATTGTCTTTTCTTCATCCAGATCATAGGTATCTTCCACAATCTGAAACTGACTGTCTATCAGCATGACCCTTCCGTTATATATGCTGGACAGCTGCTCCAGCTCAGGCAGCATTGCCTCTGCCGCTTTCTTTTCAGGATAACCCATAGCGGCAAGCTGATTGCACAGAATGGTACACTGATTTTGTATCTGGGCGGTCTGGACATCTACCGCCCTGTCTTCATAACTTTTCAGGATAATGGATTTCAGAATCAGGCAGGGAAGAATCCCTACCAGCATGAGTAAAAAGATAATACGAAATCTGAGACTTTTAAAAAAATGATTTCTTATATACAGCCTAACCCCTGAAATAGTAACCAACTCCCCACTTTGTATAAACATATTTCGGATCGCTTGGATGGGTCTCTATCTTCTCCCTGAGACGCCGGATATGTACATCTACCGTTCGGACATCTCCCGGATACTCATAGCCCCACACAATATTGAGCAGACTTTCTCTGCTGTACACTTTTCCCGGATTTGTTGCCAGAAGTTCCAGAAGATCAAATTCCTTTGCCGTCAGGTTGATCTCCTTTTCGCCGATTACAACTCTCCGGCTTTCACAGTCTATTTTCATTTCGCCTTTGATGAAGATCTTTTTATCTTCTGTCTCTTCGGTTTTCTTGCCTGTACGGCGCATGATGGCCTTGATCCTGGCTTTGACTTCCAGAATATTAAAAGGCTTTGTAATATAGTCATCTGCTCCATATTCCAGGCCCAGGATCTTATCCATATCATCGCCCTTTGCAGTCAGCATGATAATAGGCACATCCGAATATTCCCGGATCTGTGTACACACCTCAAATCCGTCTTTTTTTGGGAGCATTACATCCAGAAGGATGATATCGTATGTATTTTCCGCCGCCAACTTCAGAGCCTCTTCTCCGTCATAGGCACAGTCCACTTTCATTCCATCCTGCTCCAGACTGAAACGTATCCCCTTAACAATCAGTTTTTCATCATCTACCACTAATACTTTTTTGCTCATTCTGTTTTGATCTGCTCCTTAATCTTTTCATAGATGCCTTCTTTGATCCCCTGGACATTCATAATATCCTCCGGGGAATGGAAGCTTCCATTTTCCTCACGGTAAGTCAGAATTGCCTCCGCCCGCGTCTCTCCTATTCCCGTCAGCGTCATCAGCTCTTCCTTATCCGCTGTATTTAAATTTACTCTCTCATCATTCATGCCGCCGCTGCTTCCTTCGTCCGGAGTTTCAGCCGGCATAGCGGCCGCCTCTTCTTTTGACGGTATATAAATACGCTGTCCGTCCGACGCTTTTTCCGCCAGATTGACGCTCTCCGCCGCTCCCTGTTCCAAAATCCCTCCGGCGCTTTCGACTGCCTCATAGATTCTGGACTCTTCCGGCAGTTCATAGACTCCTGGCGAAGCCACCTGTCCGCAGACATACACCCAGATCTTTCCCTCATCTGTTCTGCCTGTCTGCTCTTTGCCTGCTCCTTCCCGCTGCTCTTGACTCTCCCCGTCTGCCTGCTCCTCACCGGAGCCTTTTTCCTCCTGCAGCGCTTCCTCCTCCAGGGTAACTTCCTCCCCGGTAATCTCATCGCTTTGGCAGCCGCTTAGCACAAACGTCATCATTGTCAAAATTATAAGAACCATCCCTGGTTTTCTACGCATAAAATCCTCCTTTACAGTTAAAAAACCGTAAACACCCCTCTTTATGCCTAGACACCGTTATTGTACTATTTCCATTGGAAAATTGCAACTCCAATCAAAGACAACGCAAGTCCTCCCAGTTTTCTCCATTCCAGCGGTTCTTTTTCAACGCCAAACATGCCGAACAATTCTATCACATAAGCTACCGTAAGCTGTGCGATGACAATGAGAAGCGCCGCTTTTGCCGGTCCCAGCTGCTCCATGCTTTTAATAACTGTCCAGGTAATTCCTGCTCCGATCACGCCTCCCAGCAGCATATATTTGGGTTCCACACGGGCAATGGCCCCGATACTGTCACGTCCCATAAAAAACCACACTGCCAGGCAGACCAAAAAGGCGCTGAACTGTACCCAGCCATTGCTGACATACATCCCTGTTGTTTTTGTCACCTGTGTATTGAATACCCCCTGTACGCTCATCAATGCACCGGACAAAAGCGCAATGAAAAAACCAGCCATAAGAAATACCTTCCTTCTTTCATAATTAAGGAATAGTATCTCCTACAGCCGGCTGTTTTATAACGCCTTTTTCAGCTTTTCAATCATTTCATCCACATGATCTTCCGTGATGATAAGCGGCGGTACAATGCGGAGGACATTCCCTCCTGCTGAAATGACAAGCAGTCCTTCCTCCTGCGCCTTTGCGATCACTTCTCCTACCGGAACGTTCATTGCAAGCCCCTGCATCAGACCTTTTCCGCGCCGTTCTTTTACAGCATCGCTCTTGGCTGCAAGTGCATCCAGCTTCTTTTCCAGGTACGCCGACACCTTTTTGACGTGTTCCAGGATATGTTCCTCCTCATAAATGTCAAGAACTTTGGAAACTGCCGCACATACAAAAGGATTTCCTCCATAGGTTGTTCCATGATCTCCGGGTGCCAGAGACTTCTCTGCCACCTTTTCTGTCATGGCAAATGCCCCTACCGGGACGCCTCCTCCGATAGCCTTTGCCATTGCCATAATATCCGGCTTCACACCGTAATCCTGCCAGGCAAACATGGTTCCTGTCCGTCCCATGCCGCACTGGATCTCATCCAGGATGAGAAGCGCTCCTCTCTCATCACAAAGCTCTCGCACTCCCCGGAAAAATTCCGGATCTATAGGATAAATGCCGCCCTCTCCCTGAAGGGTTTCCATGATGACCGCACAGGTCTTATCAGAAAACTGTTCCTTTACGCTTTCCAGATCGTTATAACGGGCAAATTTCACACCTCCGATCAGCGGTTCAAATGGTGTCCTGTAGCTTTCTGTGGCTGTCACAGAAAGCGCTCCCATACTTCTTCCGTGGAAAGAATGTTCCATAGCAATGATCTCAAATTTTCCGGAACCTTCTGTGTAAGCATACTTTCTTGCCGCCTTCAGTGCTCCTTCGATGGCTTCTGTGCCGCTGTTGGTAAAAAAGATCCGGTCCATCTGTGCTGCTTTGGCAAGCTTGGCCGCCGCATCCGCTGCCGGACGGCTGTAGTAGAGATTAGACGTATGCAGCAAAAGATCTATCTGTGATTTCAATGCTTCTGTATAGCCTTTATGTCCATATCCCAGGCTGCACACGGCAATTCCGGCTGCAAAATCAAGGTATTTCTTTCCCTCTGTATCATACAGATACACGCCTTCTCCCTTTTCCAGCACAATAGGATACCGATTGTAAGTGTGGAGAAGCGCATGATCCGCCTCATCCATCCATTTATTCTTCATGGCAAAATCTACTCCCTTCATCATCCAAAATCGCAGTTCCAATCCCCTTATTTGTAAAGATCTCCAAAAGCAGGCAGTGGGGTATTCTTCCATCCAGGATATGCACTCTGGACACTCCGTTCTCAATAGCGTCAATACAGTTGTTCAGTTTTGGCAGCATACCGCCTCCAATATATCCGTCCTCCATCAGACCTCTTGCCTCTGTGACAGTCAGCTCTGATATAAGTGTTTCCGGATCCTTGGGATCTTTGTAAACGCCTTCGATATCTGTAAGAAACGCCAGTTTTTCTGCATGCATTGCCCTTGCAATAGCACAGGCTGCATCGTCAGCATTGATATTGTAAGTGTAAAATTTTTCATCCAATCCAACCGGACACACAATAGGAAGAAAATCTTTTTCCAGAAGATCCCACAAAATATCTGCATTTACTTCCGTTACTTCTCCTACAAAACCAATGTCTTCGCCGCCGGACAGTTTCTTCTTTACCTTCAGAAGCCTTCCGTCCTTTCCGCTGATTCCGATTGCTCTTACTCCCAGGCCTTCCACCAGCTGTACCAGCTCTTTATTTACTTTGGAAAGAACCATCTCTGCCAGTTCCATGGTGGCCTCGTCTGTCACACGCAGCCCGTTAACAAACTGCGGCTCCATGCCTACTTTTCCGACCCAGCGGCTGATCTCTTTCCCTCCGCCGTGTACAATGATAGGCTTAAATCCTACCAGTTTAAGCAGCGTCACATCCTGAATGACATGTTCTTTCAACTCCTCATCCACCATGGCGCTTCCGCCGTACTTTACAACAATGACTTTCCGGTTAAACCGCTGGATATAGGGGAGGGCTTCAATTAGAACCTCCGCCTTGTCCAGATATTTCTGCATACTATTATCCATTTTTTCTAACTCCTGTAATCTGCATTAATCTCAATGTAACCATGGGTGAGATCACAGCCCCAGGCAGACGCTGTCATTTCTCCCATCTTAACGTCAGCTCTGGCCGTCACCTCCGGCTGCGACAAAATTTTGGTCGCCTCTTCTTCACTGTAATCTACAGCAGTTCCGTTTTCAATGATCTGAATAGTTCCGGCGCTGCTCTCAAAGAAAAGGTCCACTTTTTCCGGATCAAACTGCGCGCCGGAATATCCCATGGCGCACAGGATCCTTCCCCAGTTTGCGTCGTGTCCGGCAATGGCTGTCTTCGTAAGGTTAGAGCATACAATGGCTTTTGCCAGGATTTTTGCCTGCTCTTTCGTCTCCGCTCCCACGATTTTCGCCTCAAAAAGCGCGGTAGCTCCTTCTCCGTCGCCGGCAATTTTCTTGGCCAGATATTCATTGATCACATGAAGTGCTTCTTTGAATTTATCATAATCTTCTGTTCCGTATTGGATCTCTTCATTTTCCGCCAGCCCGTTTGCGAGGAGAAGAACCGTATCGTTTGTGGATGTATCGCCGTCTACGGAAATCATATTGTAGGTATCCGGCACATCTTCGCTAAGAGCACTCTGGAGCGCTTCCCTGGAGATAACTGCATCTGTTGTGATAAATGCAAGCATGGTACACATGTTGGGATGGATCATTCCGGAACCCTTCGCCATACCTCCGATAGTAACGGTTTTCCCGCCGGCTTCAATCGTTACAGCCAGCTCTTTTTCAGCTGTATCTGTGGTCATGATGGCCTTTGCAGCAGCGGTTCCGCTCTCCAGTGAATCCTGCTTTTTCTCCCCCAGGGCTTCGATTCCTTTTTTCAGTTTCTCGATAGGCATCTGTCTGCCGATCACACCGGTGGAGCCGATGAGGACGCCATCCGCATCCACAGCGAGGACTTCTGCTGCTTTCTGTGCGGTCTCCTGGCAGTAGCCGTACCCTTCTTCTCCGGTACATGCATTGGCAATACCGGAATTTACAATAACTGCCTGTGACTTCTTTCCGCCTTTTACTACCTTCTGATCCCATTTTACCGGCGCTGCTTTTACCACATTTGTCGTAAACGTACCGGCACACACACACGGTACCTGACTGTACACCAGCGCCATATCCGTACGGTCCTTGTACTTTAATCCTGCAGCTGTACATGCTGCTTCAAATCCCTTTGCTGCGGTCACTCCGCCTTTGATAATCTCCATTTCCACACACTCCTTGCTTATCAGCTGTTCATTTTCTATTGCTCATTAAAAGCCGTAATATTTTCATCATTTAGCACAAAATCATAATAGTTCAGATCTTCCCTCTCTGTCCAGCCGATTGTATTCCAAAATGCATTTCCGATATCATTTTTGGTAAATGCGATCAGACAGACTTTATTGATCTTCTCTGCTTTCAGCGCTTCCATGGCCTTTACTACCATAGCCTTTCCAATTCCGTGACGCCGGTATGCCTCATCCACACAGACGTGATAAAGGCATCCCCTTCTTCCGTCATGTCCGCACAGGATTCCGCCTACAATTTTTCCATTCTCTTCCGCTACGACGCTGGTAGTAGGGTTTCTCTGAAGGAAGCGGGCAACTCCTTCTCTGGAATCATCAATGCTGCGGATGCCGAAGCCCTTGATCTTTTTCCACAGCTTGTATACCTGATCATAATCCTCTATTTTCATTTCACGGATCGTCATTTTTTTCACTCTACGGGAACATCGGTACAAGATTTAACCCTTCATCCTCCGGCAATCCAAAGGCAAGGTTCATATTCTGTACTGCCTGTCCGGCCGCTCCTTTCACCAGATTGTCGATAGCGCCCATCATAATGATTCTGCCTGTGCGCGGATCGATTTGGAAATTAATGTCCGTGTAATTGCTTCCCTCTACCCATTTTGTCTCCGGGAAAACGCCTTTGTCAAGCACACGGATAAATTTCTCATCCTTATAATATTTATCATATACTGCTTTTACTTCTTCATAGGTTACATCTTTTGTAAGCTTCGCATATTCTGTCGCAAGAATGCCCCGGTTCATGGGCACAAGATGAGGGGTAAAATTCAGGACAACTTCCCTGCCGGAAGCATATCCAAGCTGTTCCTCGATCTCCGGCGTATGTCTGTGGGTTGCCACACCGTACGCCTTTATATTTTCATTGACCTCACAGAAAAGATTTGGAAGCTTCGCTCCTCGTCCTGCCCCTGAGGTCCCGGACTTTGCATCGATAATCAGTGTATCCATATCAATCAGCCCCTCTTTTGCCAGCGGGTAGGCTGTCAGAATGGAACAGGTTGTATAGCATCCCGGATTTGCGATCAGTCTTGCCTTTTTCACATCATTTCGGTTAATCTCACAGAGACCATAAACTGCCTCTGAAATAAATTCCGGACTTTTATGCTCAATTCCGTACCATTTTTCGTAAGTTTTTACATCTTTTATACGAAAATCCGCGCTAAGGTCAATGATCTTGACCTGTGACAGGATGTTCTCATTCACCAGTGAAGCGCACAGCCCCTGTGGAGTTGCCGTAAAGATCACATCCGCCTGTGCGGCCAGCGCCTCCATATTGTCATCCATACAGGCTGCATCTACAATCTGAAACATGTTCCGGTAAACATCTGCGTATTTCTGATCTATATAACTTCTGGATCCGTACCATACAATTTCTGCATCCTTGTGTCCCGTCAGTATGCGCACCAGCTCCCCGCCGGCATATCCGGTGGAACCGATAATTCCAACTTTTATCATTGCTGTACATCCTTTCTTCCTATTAATAAGGTTACCTGTTCAAGTTTATACCACTTTCTTTTTCCTGTAAAGTAGCAAAACAGGCCTCTCCTCCTCCGATATTGCATGATTATACATCTTTTATGAATATTATGCAATATATTTTGTATATCAAACATTAAAATATTCTTTTTTCAACTTTTAGTTGCATAATTATTAAATATAGTGTATAGTAATCCTTGCGATTAACATGAACTGTAAAAATGAAAATAAATTTTCAGGAGGAAATATCATGAAAGAAAAAGTTGTACTTGCTTATTCAGGCGGTCTTGACACTACCGCAATCATTCCCTGGTTAAAGGAAACTTTTGATTACGAGGTCATCTGCTGCTGTGTAGACTGCGGACAGGGCGAAGAATTGGACGGACTCAATGAACGTGCAAAATTATCCGGCGCTTCCAAATTATATATCGAGGATATTGTAGATGACTTCTGCGACAATTACGTTGTTCCATGTGTACAGGCACACGCAGTATATGAGAACAAATACCTGATCGGAACATCCATGGCCCGCCCTGCCATTGCAAAACGTCTTGTAGACATTGCAAGAAAAGAAGGCGCTGTTGCCATTTGCCACGGCGCAACCGGAAAAGGGAACGACCAGATCCGCTTCGAGCTCAGTATCCGGGCTCTGGCTCCGGACATTAAGATCATTGCTCCATGGCGTATGACAGATGTATGGACCATGAACTCCCGTGAAGACGAGATTGAATACTGCAGAAAACATGGTATCGAGCTTCCTTTTGACGCAAAACACAGCTACAGCCGCGACCGTAACCTGTGGCACATCAGCCACGAAGGACTGGAGCTGGAAGATCCGGCAAACGAACCAAATTACGATGATCTTCTGGTGCTTAGCGTTACCCCGGAAAAGGCTCCTGATGAAGGAGAATATGTAACTATGACATTTGAGAAAGGTGTACCAAAGAGTATCAACGGAGTGGAAATGAAAGTTTCCGACATCATCCGCAAGTTAAATGAACTGGGCGGAAAACACGGAATCGGTATCATCGACATTGTTGAAAACCGCGTTGTCGGCATGAAATCCCGCGGCGTATATGAAACTCCCGGCGGAACCATTCTCTACGAAGCACATCAGCAGTTAGAAGAACTTGTACTGGACCGCGCTACTTATGAAGTAAAGAAAGAAATGGGTGATAAACTTGCCCAGGTTGTATATGAAGGAAAATGGTTTACGCCTCTGCGGGAAGCCATTCAGGCATTTATCGAAAGCACACAGGAGTATGTAACAGGCGAAGTTAAATTTAAACTGTACAAAGGCAATATCATCAAAGCCGGCACAACTTCTCCATACTCTCTTTACAGTGAATCCCTGGCAAGCTTCACAACCGGCGATCTCTACGATCACCATGATGCCGACGGATTCATCAATCTGTTCGGACTGCCGCTAAAGGTGCGCGCTATGAAAATGCAGGAAGTAAAAAAAGAGACGAAATAGTTAATTTGGGACGTAACAAAGTTAAACTTTGTTACGTCCCAAATTGCATTTTACCATGGGTAAAACTGCGATTTACCCCGTCCCTTTTTGCGCCTGCGCCGCATTGGGATAAATCTGCTCCAAATGCCGCCGTCTCTGCTATCCACCCTAAAAAGCTGTAAACAAAGAACAGCCAAAGTATTTCATATCCTGAGTAAATCATTTATCTTCTACCTTTCTTTCCAGACTCTCCAGACATTTTCAAAGCAAATTTTCTCTATTTGGCGCTCTGTAAGTCCTGCCCTTTTCAAGGCATCCCACAGCTGCCCCAGAAAGCTTTGATCCGGAAGATCCATCTTATCCATTCCGTCAAATCCGTCAAAATCCGTTCCTAGGCAGGGAAGGTCCTCTCCGCCTTTATCGATCATATGTCTGATATGAGCAGTCATTTCCTCTATCCGGGATTCTTTCGGTGTACCAAGAAATGGACCGTAAAAATTAAGGCCTGCTATCCCTCCATTTTCTCCCAGCGCCTTTAGCATTTCATCACTTAAGTTTCTCGGATGGTTGGCAAGCGCTCTGCAATTGGAATGAGAAGCTGTCACCGGCTTTTTGCTCTGATGGAGAACGTCCCAGAAGGTACCGTCAGAGGCATGGGAGAGATCTACGAGCATTCCCAGCTCATTCATCCTTTCCACCGCTTCTTTTCCAAAATTCTTCAGTCCCTTTTCCATCCTGACTTTTTCGCTGCTGTTTGGAAACCCAATGCAATTTTCATAGTTCCAGGTAAGGGTCAGAAGTCGGATTCCTCTGTCCCAGAGTTCTTCCAGCCGTTCTATTTTTCCATTCAGGATCCCTCCGTCTTCTACCGTCAGCACTGCTCCGCATTTTTTTCCTGTCCGGAAATCTCCAAGTTCTTCTTTTCCCGTAATGGAAACAATTTCTTTGGCATAAGTTTCCATCTGCTCTTTCCCATACCGGATCATATCAAGAACATGGAAGTATCCATTTTCATATTTTTCCTCTTCTGTTCTCCCTTCCATGGCGTCACGGTACAAAAAGCAGGCGAAAAACTGTACTGCAACTTCTCCTGCCTGCATTTTTCTGATGCTGACCGCGCCGTCATTTTCCAAAAGATCCCCCTTTCCTCCCAGATCCATAAGGCGCCATATGGTATCACAGTGCAGATCGATCACACTCATATTTGTGCTCCTTTCTTTCATACATATACTTATACTACTTTATCAAGACGGAGGAAGTACTATGACTCCCACTTCCCTTCCTTTTATTGGTGTCGTTATGTGCGGTTTTATGGATCAGCGCCAGTTCGTCACCCACTCCTATATCTCTGCCATTGTCCGCTCCGGGGGATGCCCCATTGTCCTGCCCTGCACAGGGAAAAAGGAGGCATCACTTCAGGCCGCCTCCATCTGCCACGGATTTCTTTTCTGCGGCGGAGGAGATGTGACGCCCCTTCTTTTTGACCGGCCGCCCCTTTCCTCTGCCGGAGAAACAGATTTCCAAACCGATCTGTTTCAGCTGTCCCTCATGAAACATGTTCTCACTCTGTCGCGCCCCGTCCTGGGTATCTGCCGGGGAATGCAGCTTATGAACATTGTGCGGGGAGGGGAAATTCTGCAGGATCTTTCCCTTCACAGCGAACCCTGTCTGTGCCACATGCAGCATTCCCGTCTAAGAAGCGATCCTTGCCATTCCATCGCCCTCCACAAAGATAGTATACTATATAATATTTTAGGAAATTATGTGGAAGTCAACAGTTTTCATCATCAGGCTGTCCTGACTGCCGGAAAAGGAATATCCATCACAGCCCACTCTCCCGACGGCATTGCAGAAGGGATAGAACTGACCGGCCGTCCCTTCGTGGTGGGCGTCCAGTGGCACCCCGAATGCATGATGAACTCCGCAAAAATGCGGCGGCTGTTCCGCTCTTTTATATCTGCTGCGTCCAGGGGGATATAGCTTTCCTTATTCAAAAGGATAGCGGATTCCCCAGTCTTTTCTCAGAGCGTCCATCCATTCCATCATTTTTAAGGTTTCATTGTGAGGCATTTCCGGGCATTCAAGGCGTCCCTCCTCCAGAGCCTTTTTACAGGAGAGCATCTCGTACTCATAACCGGTGATCTGAGGAGGGATATCGATCCTTTCTTTTAACTTTCTGTCCGGCGTAAAGATCTCAATCCGGTCAATGTTATTAATGTTATATGCAATGAGATAACCCTCTGTACCGTAAACAATACCGTACTGTTCTGTCGCCGCCAGCATCCCGGTGTGGATAGTCGCTGTTTTCCCTCCCGGATAGGACAGTATGATGCTGTCCTGTGCATCCACGCCAGTCTTATATTTCACACATGCGGACGTCATTTTTTCAACATCATTACCCAGCACCATACTTGCAAAATTCAAAGGATAGATTCCCACATCCAAAAGCGCTCCGCCTGCCAGGGCCGGATCTGTCATCCTCTTCTTATCTGTCAGGGCATAGCCCAGATTTGCTGTAAGAGAACAGATCTCTCCCAGCTGCCCGGAGGCAATGATATGGTCTATTTTCTTTCTGGAAGGCATATATCTGGTCCAGATGGCCTCTGTAATAAAAACCCCTCTGTCTCCGGCACAGTCCAAAAGTTCGCGCGCCTGATCGGCGTTGGCTGTAAATGCTTTCTCCATCAAAATCGGCTTTCCATATTTTATACATAATTTTCCGTGTTCCAGGTGGTGAGAATGGGGAGTCGCTACATAGACAAGCTCCACCTGTTCATCCTGAAGCATTTCTTCATAAGAGCCGTAGGCTTTTTCCACATGATTTGATCTTACAAATTCTTCCGCCTTTTCCGGACTTCGGGAAGCAACTGCATACGCGCTTGCTCCTTCCATTCCATTCAATGTTTCCGCCATTTTTTTCGCAATATTTCCCGCTCCAAGGATTCCTACTTTCATTTTTTCTTCCTCCGCTATATTTTTATATTGCATTTACTGCATATTTTCTCTGCCTTTTAACCATACTAATCCTGTCAAATAAAGTCAACAGCAAGGAGGAAAAGAAATGTCAGAATTATCCGTTTTGGATCTTCAAAACCTTCGCCACCTTATCGGCGGCTATGACACAAGTCATTGCAAAATGACAGAATATGCAAACATGACTGAGGATGCCGAGATCAAAAAGCTTTTTCAGGACGCTGCCGACAGCGCCATGAAAAACAAACAGGAACTGATGCGTTTCCTGTAACTTTCCTAAAGGCTCACACGCCTTTTTCACAAGCCGGTCCATCCGGCAAAACATGCAAGATCAAAGGGAGGGAAAGAAATGTTAAACGAAAAGACAATGGTTGCCGACGCTCTGGCCGGAGTCAACGGCGAGCTGACCCGTTTTGGTGAAATGATCCCGCAGACAGAAAATCAGGAATTAAAACAGTGTCTGAAACAGATGAGAAATGCCTGCGAGATGTCACAGGAGAAAATTTTTGAGCTGGCAAGATCACGCAGCTATTACGTTCCTGCTGCAAAAGCATCACAGCAGGAAATCGAACATGTCCGCTCAATCCTGACACAGCCGGCAATGAAATAACTGCCGGAAGCAGGCTGCTTCATTAAAACAGATTTTTTCATAGGGGACGGGACTGTCAAAAGTCCCGCCTTTCTTTTTTCTATTTCTCCTAATAAATGAATAAAAAACTTTAAAAAACTTCATATTTCTTGTGGTTTTTTACAGAATTACTGGTTTTTATCAATATTTTTGCAAGAATCAATTGACGATTCTTCAATTTACCGCTACAATGGTAGCATTGAGTAAAATATGGGAAAATGAGATGGAGGATGCAAGGATGGCAACAACATATGAAGAATTATCAAAAGAAGAATTGCTGGAAATAAAATCAGAACTGGAAGCTGAATTTGAAAAGGTAAAGGCACAGGGACTGAAGCTGGATATGTCCCGGGGCAAACCGTCTACAGAACAGCTGAATCTTTCTATGGGAATGATGGATGTCCTGAACAGCGACTCTGACCTTGTCTGTGAGGAAGGAGTGGACTGCCGCAATTACGGTGTCCTGGACGGCATACGTGAAGCAAAGCAGCTGCTTGCTGATATGATGGAAGTTCCAAAGGAAAACATTGTAATTTTTGGAAATTCCAGCCTGAACATCATGTATGATACGATTGCACGCTCTATGACTCACGGAGTAATGGGAAGCACTCCCTGGTGCAAACTGGATAAAGTCAAATTCTTATGTCCGGTTCCCGGATACGACAGACATTTTTCAATTACAGAGTATTTCGGCATTGAAATGATCAACGTGCCAATGACTCCAACCGGACCTGATATGGATATTGTAGAGAAGCTTGTCAGCTCCGATCCGGCTATCAAAGGAATCTGGTGCGTTCCAAAATATTCCAACCCACAGGGAATCACTTACTCTGACGAGACAGTGCACCGTTTTGCAAAACTGAATCCTGCTGCCGAAGATTTCCGTATCTTCTGGGACAATGCTTATGGAATCCATCATTTATATGAAGACAAGCAGGATTATCTCATTGAAATCCTTATGGAATGTAAGAAGGAAGGACATCCGGATATGGTATATAAGTTCTCTTCTACTTCCAAGATCAGTTTCCCGGGATCCGGAATTGCCGCCATCGCTGCATCCACTGAAAACCTTAAGGCAATCCGCGAGCAGATGAAGATCCAGACCATCGGTCACGATAAAGTAAATCAGCTCCGCCACGCAAGATATTTTAAGGATATTCACGGCATGGTACAGCACATGAAAAAGCATGCAGATATCATGCGTCCTAAATTTGATGCCGTTTTGGAAACATTGGAACGGGAAATCGGAGGACTCGGCATCGGCTCCTGGCTGGCTCCCCGCGGCGGCTATTTTATCTCCTTTGACGCTCTTCCGGGATGCGCAAAGAAAATCGTTGCCAAAGCAAAAGAAGCCGGTCTTGTCATGACAGACGCCGGAGCTACCTTCCCCTACGGAAAGGATCCGCAGGACAGCAATATCCGTATTGCTCCCTCCTATCCGACCACCGAGGAACTGAAGATCGCTACTGAAATTTTTGTATTAAGCGTAAAACTGGTCAGCATAGAAAAAATACTGGCCTCTAAATAACCCCCTTCATAAATTGAGGCAGGCCGGACAATTGTCCGCCTGCCTCATTATTTTTCTCCTTCCAGCGTCTGGCTGATCATACTCTCCAGACCTTCTTTGCCAACCATGCCGCTTACATAGCCGTAAATTTTCCCTTCCTTATCGATCATATAGGTTGTAGGATACGCCATGATCCCGAATCTTTCCATCAGCTGTCCTGATTCGTCCATCAGCACGGGATAAGTATAGCCGTTTTCCTCAAGAAAGGCAGTAATTTCCTCCCTGCTTCCTTCTCCCGAAATTCCGGGAAAAGCAACTCCCAAAATTACCGTATCGCTCCCGCTGCCTTTCGCCTGATATTCCTCATACAGATTTTGTATGTCGGGCATTTCCCTCTTGCATACCGTACACCATGTTGCCCAGAAATTCAGAAGAACTGCCTTCCCCCGATAATCTGACAGCCTGTGCTCCTGCCCATACTGATCTGTCAAAGTGAAATCAACAGCTGCCGAAGGATCTGTCTTTGCACTGTCTTCTTCTGCGTTTTCTCCTGCTCCTTCTTCTACACTGTCCTCTTCCCCATTGTCTTTTGTTTCATCATTCTGCACGGACTCTGATTCCAGGGAGGGCGTTGACAGATACCCTGTCACTCCATTCATCTTTCCTGTCATCATCATAAGCCCCATGAGGATCATCAGCACCGCTCCTGCCCGCGCCGTATATCTTACAATATTTCCATGCTTTTTGAAAATCTTCAGTAAAGTTGTGGTAAATATACCGACAGCCAGGAAGGGAATAACAAATCCCAGCGTATAGACACCGATCATCAGAAATCCTTTCGTCCTTGTGGCCGCTGATGCCGTCATCAGCAGCACGCCCGACAGCGCCGGTCCCACACACGGCGTCCATGCAAAACTGAATGTAAATCCCATCAGCAGCGCTGTAACAGGAGACATAGCCATCCGGTCAAATTTCAAGGGAAGCCGATGTTCATTTCCAAGAAGTTTAGACGTCCCCAAAAGGCCAAACTGATACAAGCCAAGAAGGATCACAAGGGCTCCTCCCACTCTGGCAAACACAGCCTGATGTTCGGAAAAGAACTCTCCTGCAGCTGACACACCCATTCCCAGCAAAAAGAAAGTAAAGCTGATCCCAGCCACAAAAAACAGCGTATGGGCCAGAACCTTTCCTTTCTGGTATTGCAGCTCTCCGCTGTCACCTCTTCTGACCGCTCCTCCTGACAGGTAACCGATATATAAAGGGATCAGCGGGAAAATGCAAGGCGAAAAAAAGCTTAAGATCCCCTGAAGAAATACTGTAATTACCGGAATACTTATATTCAGATCAAATCCCATAAACCTCTCCTTTTTGTTTTTTACCATCATATAGGTCTTACTTCCTTCTGTCAACAAAAATTACATACCCATCCATATGCAGCGAATGGATTTGACAGTCATCCTGCTTCTCTTCTATAATAGTATCGTTAACGTCCAAAAACAGAAATTTTCAGGAGGACCATACTGATGCAGGAAAGTAAACTCTTAACCGGAAATATTACAAAAAGTCTGCTGGTTTTCGCACTTCCCATGATTGCCGGAAATCTGCTCCAGCAATTTTACAATATTGCTGACACAATTATCGTCGGACGCTTCCTTGGGGCCGATGCTCTGGCTGCGGTAGGTTCTTCTTACACTCTGATGACATTTCTTACTTCCATCATCCTGGGCCTGTGTATGGGCAGCGGCGCTTCCTTTTCCATCAGCTATGGAAAACAGGATGAAGTTCGTATGAAGGGAGCTATTTTTCAATCGTTCCTTTTTATCGGAGCCGTTACTGTTGTTCTCAACCTGGCTGTTTTTCTTGGCATCAACAGCATTATCTGGTTCCTTCGCGTCCCCGCTTCTGTCACTGATCTGATGAGGGACTATCTGCTTGTCATTTTTGCAGGGATTCCTGCCACTTTTTTCTATAATTATTTTGCCTGTCTCCTCCGCTCTGTTGGAAACTCCAGGATTCCACTGATCTTTCTGGCTGTTTCTGCCGTCATGAATATTGTACTGGATCTCCTTTTTGTCCTCTCTTTCCATTGGGGCGTAGCGGGCGCTGCCTTTGCGACTATCCTGTCTCAGTATGTCTCCGGAATCGGACTTGCGCTGTATACTCTTTTTCATTTTCCCTCTCTTCGCCCCCGAAAAGAGAATTTCAAGTGGGATAAAGAAATTTTCCGGGAAATCACCGGTTTTTCTTTCCTCACCTGTATCCAGCAGTCAGTCATGAATTTCGGTATCCTCATGGTGCAGGGACTTGTCAACAGCTTTGGCCCGGTTATTATGGCTGCATTTGCCGCTGCTGTAAAAATCGATTCCTTCGCCTATATGCCGGTACAGGATTTCGGAAATGCCTTCTCCACTTTTATTGCACAAAATTTCGGAGCAAAAAAAGAAGACCGCATCAGACAGGGGATCAGAAGCGCATTCCTTGTTTCCTTTTTCTTCTGTCTGGCTGTCAGTCTTCTCGTCTGTATCTTTGCCCGTCCTCTTATGCAGATCTTTGTATCTGCCGATGAGACGCAGATCATCGAAGCCGGAGTCCACTATCTTCGCATTGAAGGCTCCTGCTATTTTGGGATTGGTATTTTGTTTTTATTATACGGGCTGTACCGCGCTATCGCCCGCCCGGGCATGTCTGTCGTTCTGACAGTCATTTCCCTTGGAATCCGTGTACTGCTGGCCTACACACTCTCTATGGTGCCGTGGATCGGGGTTACCGGCATATGGCTATCCGTTCCGATCGGATGGGCTTTAGCAGACCTGACCGGAATCTTTGTATACCGGAGGTTGAACCGGCGCCGCTGCGCCACCAAACCGGTCTCCTAGTTTGTCATAATCAAATGTTAGCGTCGGTGTACAAGGGGACAATACGCTCCAAGCCGCGTAATTTCGGGGATTTTCTTTGTTATCCTCATTCGGCGTACGTCCAGTACGCCTCAATCGTCTGCCTTGAAAAACCCCGAAATTCCTGCGGCTGGAGTTTGCGAGTCGGGAAGGCGAAGATTTTAGCCCCTTTTAGGCACTTGAACGACGCGTACAGAGACGTACGCGGAGTGAAAGTAACGAAGAAGGGGCTAAAATCTACCCTTCACCGACCGTATTGCCCCTTGTACACCGACGCTAGCGTTTCTTTTCGCCATGTCCGAAAAAGAGACAGGAGAGTAAGAGACACAGGATGAAAATAGAGGCAGCAGCCGGTATCCATGGCAGAAGGTCAATCTTTTGCGCGGTATCACCGGCCAGCTGCCCATATTTTTGCGTAATTACGTAAAAAGGATAGCAGGTCGGGTACAGAAACCATACTTTTGTGTTGATGAAAAGGACGCTGGGAACCATGGTGGCAAGCCCCAGGACCATAGAAAAGACAGGAGTCTTAAGGATTACGGCCAGCGTCCAGTACAGAGCCGTCATAGGAAGAGCGGACAAAAATACGGAAACTGCAAGTGGAAGAGCTGTCCTTAAGGGACTGGTCAGGTCGGCGCCGGTGTATACGGAGGCGATCCGGGAACAGAGAAGGTAACACCCTGTCATAAGGGCACACTGCAGTGCGGTAAGAGACAACAGCACACTGAATTTGGATAAGGAAAGGGTAGACGGATGAAGGGGGAGAGCCAGCATTTTGAGGATTCCCCGATTTGTCCGTTCCATTTGCTGCAGCATGACTGTACATACAATAATGCTGGCTGGCAGAATGAACCATACGTATCCCATAAAACTCTGGATGAGAAAATTATTTGCCGGAGAAATCCCTTCCATGACAGGTTCTGCACTCATGTGGGCGTTTATCACATTGGGAAGCCACAAAATGATGAGAGGAACCGTCAGAAGCAGCAGGATTTTAGAACGTTTGATCTTATAAAATTCCATTGTGGTAAGGGAAAGAATATTCATATGGTGTACCTCCTTCTACGAGTAAAAATAACAGCGGTTATCCCCAGGATGAGGATTTCGGCAGCAGCGCCGCCGATGTAGGAAAGAGCCTCTCCTTCTGTCTGAACCAGTGTCTGAAAGGGTGTGATGAAGGGACAGAGTCTGAGAAGAAATGGCCCTTCTGTCAGGGAGGATGCCAGAGAAAGGAAAATGACGCCGGTTCCCAGGGACACCCACATATTCTGGCAGGCAGAAGCAATCAGCAGCGTGAGCAGGATACTGGGGAGAGAAAGAAACGCGCTGTAGAGTGCATTTTTTAAAAGTAATATCCAAAAATCCTCTGTGATGGTGAACCAGTGTGACGTGCAGAAAACAAGGGCGCTGCTCTCCAGGATCAGCAGAAAGAGAAGACCAAGAATCAGAATCACGGCTTTTTGCAGGTAAAGACTTTCCAGCGTTATAGGCAGGGAAAGCATTTTGCGCAGGGCGTGTTCGGAATATTCCGTGTGGTACAGGATACAGGAACCGCAGATCATTAAGATCAGATTGAGCATGATCATCATCTGGCTGTTGGCATCCAGAAGAACGACAAGGGGAGAATCAGGCAAAGAGGTAAAAAGCTCCGTGCGAAACCAGGTGTTCAGAACAGGGAGCAGCGCCGCTGCCATACCTCCGGTCAGGATGGCCAAAATCAATCCGGTGGATTTTAATTTTTTAAGTTCGATGGAAAGTTTCATTGCATATGCCTCCGTTTCCTGTTGTCCTCATCGACGAGAGCGAGAAAAGTTTCTTCCAGATTGTCAGAAGGGAATCCCTTCATCGCAGCTTCCTCTCTTAATTTTTCCATACTTCCTTCAAACAGCAGTCTGCCCCGGTTCAGGATCCCCACATCATCTGCCATCAGTTCGATTTCCGGAAGAAGGTGGGATGATACCAGTACGGTACAGCCCAGTTTCTCCGGAAGGGAACGGATCAGAGAGCGGATCTCGTGGATGCCTACCGGATCCAGACCGTTGGTAGGTTCATCCAGAATGAGAAGGGGCGGTCTTCCCAAGAGGGCGCCGGCAAGACCGAGGCGCTGCTTCATGCCCAGGGAATATTTTTTTGCCGGACGGTTGGAAAACTGGGTCAGGCCGGTAAGCTCCAGGGCGTCGTCCACGGAATTTTTTGGAAGCTTCAGGATCCGCCGGATAATTTCCAGATTTTCCCGGCCGCTTAAATTCCCGTAAAAGGCAGGTTCCTCGATCAGCGATCCCACATTTTTGAGAATTGTCATCCGGTCTTTTGGATACTGCAGCCCATTGATCAGAAATCCTCCGGCTGTAGGACGGGTAAGGCCGAGAAACATTTTCATAGTTGTGGACTTTCCAGCGCCGTTAGGGCCAAGAAAACCGTAGACAGTTCCTTTCTTTATATGGAGGTTCAGGCGGTGAACCGCTGTGAAACTTCCGTATGTCTTTGTGAGATTGTGTGTTTCAATGATATTCATATATGATGCCTCCTTTTCTTTTGATAATCTGAGTATAGCGCTTCATTCTTACAGCCTCATTTTCCCTGCCTTACATTTACCTTACATTTGCCGCATCTCTTCGCAATCGTGCCGGATATGGTATATAATTGGGAAAGAAAAACAGGAAAGGAAGACTTTAAAGTATGGGCCAGGAATATTTAAAGAGGAAACGGATCCTCCTTGTGGATGACGAGAAGGAACTTTTAGATATGGTATATTCTATTTTAAAGGAAGAGGGCTATAGCAGTATCCGCACTGCTTCCACCCAGAAGGAGGCGGTGGAGACGGCTCGTTCCTTCCATCCGGAGCTGGCTGTTCTGGATGTGATGCTGTCGGATGGAAATGGCTTTTCTCTCTTTGAAAAGTTAAGAGAGATGGAGGACTATCCGGTTCTCTTTCTCACCGCATGCGGGGAGGATGAAGATAAGTTTAAGGGACTGGGACTTGGAGCGGATGACTATCTGGTCAAGCCTTTTCTACCCAGAGAACTGACTTTGAGGATAGGAGCTATCCTTCGACGGAGCTATAGAAATGAGAATCCCCTTGTCGAGCTGAAAGGATGTCAGATTGATTTTGACCGGGCAGAAGTTGTAAAGGATGGGGAGAAGGTTGCTCTTACCGCAAAGGAGTTTGAAATCCTCGGGGCCCTGTATCGGAATGCGGGCAGGATCGTGACCATTGACGCTTTGTGTGAGGCGGCCTGGGGTGAGAATCCTTATGGTTATGAAAATTCTCTGATGACCCATATCCGGCGTATCCGTGAAAAGATTGAGGCAGATCCCTCTCATCCGGCATCATTGATCACAGTGAAGGGGCTGGGATATAAACTGATGACGGAGGATGGGCAGAGGGGAGCGGTAAGATGAAAAACGTATTAAAATTAGCTCGAAGGCTTGTTTTGACTTTGCTTTGTGTATTTGGGCTTCTGCCGATCTTAAATCTTGTTGTTCTGTTTAGTGTAACATACGGCTTTCAGTCTAATGGCCGTCCTTACAGTACGGCAGAAGAGGTGGCGGCAGGGCTTACGGAGACTGCAGACGGATATCGCTTGCCGGAGGAGATAGAGAACAGGCTGAAAGAGGAACATGTGTGGGCTTTTTTCGCTGAAGATGCAACGGGGAAAGTGCTGTGGCATACCGACAATCTTCCGGAAGAGATGCCGCTGACCTGTACTCCTTCCATGGCAGCGGAACTGACAAGGGGCTACTTCCAGGACAGCCCCACTTTCCCGGCGGCAGCAGATGGAGGGCTTGTGATTATTGGATACCAAAAGCAGACATTTTGGAAACATCTTTACCCCGCCTGGGATTATAATATGGTCAAATATGCCGTTCCATTTGCTGTTATCATGATCGCTGTGAATATCGGAATTGTAATATTTATTTATCTTTTTACAGATATGAAGCTTTTGAAATCTGTGGGGCCTATTGTGGAAGGGGTAGAGAATCTGGCAAAGGGCAGATCAGCCTATATTCCCAAGAAAGGGCTGCTTTCTGATATTGCAGGCAGTTTGAATCAGGCTTCTGAGATTCTTCAGTCCAGGAACAGGGAACTGCGGAAAAAAGAAACAGCAAGGGCAAACTGGATTGCCGGGGTATCCCATGATATCAGAACGCCGCTTTCCATGATCATGGGATATGCGGGACATCTTCTGGGAGATGCCAATCTTACGGACCGACAGAAAAAAGAGCTGGATGTGATCTGCCGCCAGAGCCAGAGGATGAAAAATCTTGTCAATGACCTGAATCTTGCCTCTAAGCTGGAATACAATATGCAGCCTACTGATTTGGAGGAAATAAATATTGTTGCGGTTGTGAGACAGACGGTAGTGGATTTTATCAATACAAATCCGGAGGAGAAATATCCGATACAATGGCTGACAGAGGATTCCCTTGGCATCTGTCTGGTAGAGGCGGACAAGGGGCTGATCGGGCGGGCAGCCGGGAATCTGCTTCAGAATAGCATCAATCATAACCCGGAGGGATGTTCCATTTATGTAACGGTAGAGAAAGACAAGGACCGGTGCCGGATCCGGGTGGAAGACGACGGTCAGGGAATTACAGAAGAACAGCTGGAAAAACTGAACCATGAGCCCCATTATATGATGTGCGATGAAAACGTGACGGGACAGCGTCATGGACTGGGCCTTCTGATCGTCCGGCAGATTGCACAGGTGCATGGAGGAACCATGCAGATCGGACACAGCAGATATGGAGGATTTGAAGTCATCATTGATCTGCCCTGCAGGACGGAAACTTCGGAACAAAGAGTTTCCTATTGAATAAAAAAGAGCTGCCGCATTGAAGCGGCAGCTCAGACTGTAGACAAAGTCCCCGGCATACGCCGGGGCTTTTCTTTTCCAGTTATCCACTTTTTTTATATCTTTTCTGTTTTTATCAAGAAAAATGTTCTTCTTATCAACGCAAAAGTTAAACGGTGTTCTCCTTCCACATGGTATAATTATTTTATAGGGAGGTTCCGCTTATGATGACAAGAGATGCCAATAAAAAAAGAGAACAAATGATGATGTTCAGCATGGATGACATGGTACCAAAGGATCACATGCTCCGAAAGATTGACCGGGCAATCAACTGGAACTTTATTTACGATCTTGTAGAAGACAAGTATTGTGCAGATAACGGTAGACCCAGCATGGATCCGGTGATGCTGATCAAAATCCCTTTTATCCAGTATCTCTATGGGATTAAAAGTATGCGCCAGACAATAAAAGAAATTGAAGTGAATGTAGCTTATCGCTGGTTTCTCGGTCTGGACATGCTGGATCCGGTTCCTCACTTTTCTACTTTTGGAAAAAACTATACCCGCCGTTTTAAGGATACGGATCTGTTTGAACAGATTTTTTCCCATATCCTGGAACAATGCATGAAATTCCATCTGGTAGATCCCTCCACTGTGTTTGTGGATTCTACCCATGTAAAAGCCTGTGCGAACAGCAAAAAAATGAGAAAGAGGATCGCATCTCAAGAGGCATTATGGTATGAGGAAGAGTTGAAAAAGGAAATCAATGAAGACCGCAAAAAACATGGAAAGAAGCCTTTAAAAGAAAAGAAGGATGATTCAAATACACCTCCAGCAGCGGGCGGCGGCACTTCTGGTGAAAGCGGTTCTTCAGAGGAAATCCCGGAAGGAGCCAAGACGCAAAAATGCAGTACTTCAGATCCGGAGAGCGGCTGGTTCCGAAAAGGTGAACATAAACATGTTTTTGCATACAGCATAGAGACAGCATGTGACAAACATGGATGGATCTTGGGCTATACGGTGCATCCGGGGAATGAACATGACAGCAGGACATGGAAACCTTTGTATGACAAAATAAAGGATCTGGATATGGAGAGGATGGTATTGGATGCTGGATATAAGACTCCGGCAATTGCCAGAGAATTGTTAAAAGACGGGATAGATCCTCTGTTTCCGTATAAAAGGCCCATGACAAAAGAAGGATTCTTTAAGAAATACGAGTATGTCTATGATGAGTACTATGACTGCTATATCTGTCCGGCAGATCAGATCCTTACTTATCGGACAACGAACCGGGAGGGTTACAAAGAATACAAGAGCGATAAAAGTATCTGTAAAAACTGTCCTTACCTTTCCAAATGTACAGAAAGCAAAGAGCATGAAAAAACGATCTCCCGCCACATTTGGGAAGAGTATCTGGAAACCAGTGAGGATATTCGTTATACTCTCGGGAACAAAGAGATTTATATGTTAAGAAAAGAAACCATTGAAAGATTGTTCGGAAGTGCAAAAGAACAGCATGGATTTCGATACACACAATATATCGGGAACGCCCGGATGAGAATGAAAGCCGGGCTGACCTTTGCGTGCATGAATCTGAAAAAGCTGGCAAAGATTCTGGATGTAAGGGGAAGGCAGGACAAAAAATCAGGATCTTTTTTATCCTTTATAAAAAAATATGGGAGTTGGCATTTTGGCAAAAAGAGTGGTGCTGGAGCCCTAGCTCCAGCACCAACTTTGTCTACAGTCTGAGCTGCCGCATTGAAGCGGCAGCTCTTGGTGCAGCTGGAAATAGAGAAAATTTTTTTAACCTAATTGTCTGTATGTAATGAGCTTATCCAGGTTGTTTAAAAATAAAGAAGCCTGGCTGGTGATTTTCCGTTTTTCCAAAGCAGATTTACATTGTTCCAGATAGCTGTCATACATGGAATAAAGAAGCGCATAAGGAAGATCCCTGTTCTGGCTCCACTGGAACAGCAGCCAGTTCATAGCGTGAGAGAACCAGTATTGCCGGGGAATTTCACCCTGTTCCAGAACCTGTATGTGGGGATAAGCCTCACCGGCAATAGCCGTCAGCCGTTCCTCATCCGGCTCCTGTCTGCCAAAACGTTTCGGTTTCAAAAGAAGAGCGCTTTCGCTCACCAGGCCGTTCAGCTTGTTGCCGGCTTCCCAGTAAGGAGCAAAATTAGGGGACAGAGGTCTGCTTTGCTCCTCAGCTCTTTCGGCCGCTGTCTCTCTTCGGATTGGATTTCTGATGCGGCGGTCGTAAATCCGCCGGCTGTTAGGATCGCTTAAAATCCGATAAGCAGTCAGCACATTTTGTATATAAGAAGTCGTATCAAAGCTGCAATTTACATTAGCATCCGGATGCATTTTTTTCACTAAAAAATTCTTGGCGTCTGCGATTTCTTTTTCGTCTGCATCCATAGGAACACCAAGAAGATCATAATAAGTACAGTCTTTCATATACATCTCCCCTTGAAAAATCCATCTATATACTCCCACTTATTATAATACGTCACGGAAGAAGGGAAATCAACCGCAGATTTGGAAAATGGCTGGTATTTCCAAAGGGGTTGGGGTATTCTTATAGAAGAGTTGCAGTGAAAGGAAGAAGAATATGACAGAGAATCGATGTGAAAATTTTTCCCGGATTACAGATTGGTGCCATGCTCTGATCCGGTCTTTGGCACCGCGGGAGGGAAACTATATTGATGCGACTATGGGAAAAGGGAATGATACCCTCCTTCTTGCAAGGTTGGCGGGAGAACAGGGGCAGGTTCTTGCTTTTGATATTCAAAAGAAGGCGCTGGATATGACAAAGGCGCTTTTGAAAGAAAATGGTGTGGAGGACCGGGCAAAACTGATCCTGGATGGACATGAACAGATGGATCGGTATGCAAAGAAAGAGAGTATGGATGTCATCTGTTTTAATTTCGGATATCTGCCCGGAGGAGATCACAATATTGCTACCGCCGCCAAAACAAGCGTTGCAGCTGTTCAAAAAGGACTTGAGATATTGAAACATGGAGGTTTTATGAGTCTTTGCATTTACAGTGGCGGAGATACGGGATTTGAAGAAAAAGAAACCTTACTTGCTTTTTTAAAGGAGCTTTCTCCCGGAGAATATACGGTAATCCTTCAGGAATACTATAACAGGAAAAATCATCCTCCTCTGCCTGTGCTTATATTTAAAAAGTGATCTGCGGCCCTCTTGTAAGAGGAAGAAAGGGATAGTATAATAGCACTGACAATTTTTTTTGGAGGATAGGATATGCAGAGAAGAAATATTGGGCTATGTGTGGTGTTTGCCATCATCACATGCGGCATTTATATGTTTTACTGGATGTATCAGATCAATGAGACAGCCAGGAGAATCAATCCCCAGAGGTGGAATACAGACGGAGGAATGGTCATTCTCTTTACAATTATTACATGCGGCATTTACGGGTATTACTGGAATTACCAGATGGGAAAAGCGTTTCAGGTATTTCCGGATGTAACGGATAACAGTATTCTGTATCTGATCTTAAGCATTCTTAATCTGGATATTGTAAACTATTGTCTGATCCAGAATGATATTAACCGTTATACGCCGGAATAGGAGGGGGAAACATGAGAAGACCAAAACGTGAGATCAAAGATTTAAAAGATATTCAGGAGATTATAAAGGAATGTAAGGTGTGTCGGATCGGTATGCAAAGCCAGGGGAAGATTTATATTGTTCCCATGAATTTCGGCTGTGAATATGAGGACGGTCAACCGGTATTCTATTTTCACAGCGCAAAGGTGGGACGCAAGATTGAAACCCTTCGGGAGGAGCCGGAAGTTTGCGTGGAGCTTGATTGCCGCCATGGCTTGATGGAAGCGGAAAAGCCCTGTGATCACAGTTATTATTTTGCCAGCCTGATCGGAACCGGGAAAGCAAGAATGATGCAGACACCGGAGGAAAAACTGTACGGTCTGAAAGTAATTATGCGTCACCAGACGGGAAAGGACTTTGATAACTTTGATGAAAAGTGGATCAATGCGGTGGAAGTGATCAAGGTTAAGTTGGAAGAATATGCCTGTAAGCATCATGACGGGACGAACTGATTTTGTGAAACGGATATGAGAGGGAAAGCCAAGTAGCATGATGACGTCTTTCCCAATCCCTATGGCATTCTTCTTCCCGAAGAAAGAGATCCTCGGTGTATAGTTCATGCCAGATGATTTTTCAAACATTTAGTTCGCCCCCCATGCTCGTCGATTGCTCGGTCGATTGGCTATCGCTATACCCGGACAAATCCTCAAACAAGTTCATCTGTCTGCTTGCGGCATAATCGTTGTAGGATTTTCCGATACAGTCCTTATACTCGTCTGGATAGAATTTAAGCTGCTTCTTTTTGATTTTCCCGGTTTCTGGATCTTCATACTCAAGCGGCTTGGCACCGAACATAATTGCTTCAGTCAGGTCAAACACCAAAATCAAACCGCTGTCTGACGTAGCCACTCGGCCCAGAGCCTTATACCTGCATAATCGATCCCATCCCATGAAGGTGAATATCTTTTCTACCACCTCAACAGAAGGAATGTCCTTGTTGATCCAAATCCCTTCTTTCTGCCGAGCCCACTGGACGGAGGCACTCTCCTCCTCCGCACAGGTGACAACGGCGATCCTCTTCCGTGCCCGGTTAATAATTGGCAGTATGTATTGGACCCCTTCAAAGAGGTGAACGCAAGCCATATTGAATTTGAGGCGGCCATACTTTATTGTCACCGCCGGTTTCTTAAGCATGGAAAACTGGGTGCGGGGAGGTAATTCATATCCCGCTAAATCCTCATGCTCCAATTCCGCCTGGTGTTCCATGCGGGCCTTCACGAGTTCTCGGATCAACTCTGTCTCCCGGGCAGAGTATCCCTGTTCCTTA
>OJSF01000020.1_pt1 | contig 157143 bp, 157 predicted proteins | sample 1599411 | NCBI WGS metagenome assembly OJSF01 (sample SAMN04168658, study PRJEB22393) | human gut metagenome | biome: human gut microbiome; feature: stool | host: Homo sapiens | collected 2014-03-24 | reverse complement strand
TAAAAAACCATGAAGGCGAAGCCCGTGAACGAGAACTCGGAGAGTTCGAGGGGCAAGGCGAATGGTAAAAAACCATGAAGGCGAAGCCCGTGAACGAGAACTCGGAGAGTTCGAGGGGCAGGGCAAAGTACTACAAAAGGATCAAGATTCTCAAAAAAGGAGGAACAGTCATGATTTGGGCAAAGGAAGAGACTCTGCCAAGAAGTGAAATAGAAGCAATCCAGTTAAAAAAATTGAAAGAGACAGTTCATTATATTTATGAGAAGGTTGCTCCTTATCGAAAAAAGATGGATGAAGCAGGGGTGAAGCCGGAGGATATCCGTACTTTGGAAGATCTGACGAAACTGCCCTTTACATATAAAGCGGATTTCAGAGACAATTATCCGATGGGACTTTTTGCAGTGGACAAAAAAGATCTTGTACGATTCCACGCAAGTTCCGGGACAACAGGAAAGCCGACCGTTGTAGGTTACACAAGGCATGATCTGGATGTATGGCTGAATAATGTTGCACGTATTGCCTGTATGGGAGGGGCGTCGCCGGACGATGTGGCACAGATTTCTTTCGGCTATGGAACATTTACCGGAGCGCTGGGTCTGCATGGCGGACTGGAGAAGATAGGCGCATCAGTGATTCCCATGTCATCAGGAAATACAAAAAAGCAGATCATGTTTATGCAGGATATGGAAGTAACACTGCTTGTGGCAACACCGTCCTATGCATTGCATTTAGGAGAGGAAATCCGGGCAAGAGGAATAGACCCCGCAAAGGATCTTAACGTACATATTGGTCTGTTTGGCGGAGAAGGAATGACGGAACCTATGCGGGATGAAATGCACAAGGTATGGGGAGAACAGTTCCTGTGCACGCAGAATTACGGTATGAGCGAGCTGTGCGGGCCGGGAGTGGCCGGAGAATGTGAGCAGCTTGCGGGAATGCATGTCAATGAGGATTGGTTTATTCCGGAAATTGTTGATCCAAAAACCGGAGAAGTTCTGCCCCCGGGAGAGAAGGGGGAACTGGTTGTTACCTGTCTTGGGAAGGAGGCTCTTCCGCTTGTGAGATACCGTACCGGGGATCTTACAAGGCTGATGTATGAACCGTGCAAATGCGGAAGAACAACGGTCCGCATGGAAAATCTTTCCGGACGTGCAGATGATATGCTTGTCATCAGAGGAGTCAATGTATTCCCGACGCAAATAGAGGAAGTACTTTTCCAGATTCCGGAGATCGGACCTCATTATGAAATCCTTGTGGAGAGAAAGAACCGACTGGATGTTATGACGATCACAGTAGAGCTTGTAGATGACAGACTGCTTGACAGCTACTCCATGTTAAGCGAGCTGGAGGCAAGAATAAAGAAAGGGCTGAAAGCCCAGCTGGGACTTGCCACTCAGATTAAGCTGGTAGCGCCTTATTCGCTTCAGAGATTTGAGGGAAAGGCAAAGAGAGTAACAGATTTGAGAAAGGATGGACTATAAAATGTCAGAGTCAAAGAAAGTAATCATGCTCGGCAACGAGGCGATTGCCAGGGGAGCATACGAAGCGGGAGTGAAGGTGTCAGCTGCTTATCCCGGAACACCGAGCACAGAAATCAGTGAATATCTGGTACAGTACAAAGACGATCTGTACTGCGAATGGTCACCTAACGAAAAGGTGGCAACCGAGGTGGCGATCGGAGCTTCTGTTGCCGGGACAAGAGCTATGTCCTGTATGAAGCATGTAGGATTTAATGTAGCAGCAGATCCGGCCTATACCGTTTCTTATATGGGAGTTAACGGAGGGCTGGTTATTATTGTGGCAGACGATCCGGGACTTTACAGTTCCCAGAATGAACAGGATACCCGTATGGTGGCAAGAGCAGCGCAGCTTCCTGTTCTGGAGCCGTCCGACAGTTCGGAAGCAAAAGAATTTATGAAGATGGCCTTTGATTTAAGTGAAAAATTTGACCGTCCTTTTGTTTTCCGTACGACAACAAGGCTGGCACATTCCCAGGGAATCGTAGAGCTTCATGAAAGAGAAGAAATCCCGGATAAACCCTATGAGAGGAATATTGCAAAAAATGTTATGATGCCCGGCAACGCAAAGGGACGTCATGTGGAAATTGAAAAGAGAAACAATGAACTTGCGGAAGAAGCAAATAGATTGCCAATTAACCGAGTGGAGATGGGAGATACCAAAATTGGCGTTATTACCAGCGGGATTCCTTACCAGTATGTAAAAGAAGCTTTGCCGGAAGCGTCCGTTCTGAAACTTGGTATGGTGAATCCGCTTCCAAGAAAGATGATCGAGGAATTTGCTTCCAAGGTTGAGAAACTCTATATTGTAGAAGAATTGGATCCGGTTATCGAGGAACAGGTGAAATCCTGGGGAATCCAGGCAGTGGGAAAAGAGATTTTCACTGTTCAGGGCGAATACAGTGCCAATATGATCCGGGAGGCAATTCTGCATGAAAATCTGGAGCTTTCTGCTCCTGCAGCAGTGCCGGGACGTCCGCCGATCCTCTGTCCGGGATGTCCTCACAGAAGTGTATACTATGTGCTGAATAAGTTGAAAATCCATGCGGCGGGAGATATCGGATGCTATACGCTGGGAGCAGTGGCGCCCCTTAGTGTTGTGGATACCACTGTCTGTATGGGAGCCAGCATTTCCACCCTTCATGGTATGGAGAAGGCAAAGGGGAAAGAATACATTAAGAACTGGGTGGCAGTGATCGGCGATTCCACGTTTTTACATACAGGAGTTAATTCCCTGATGAATATGATGTACAACAAGGCTACAGGAACCGTCATTATCCTGGATAATTCCACAACGGGAATGACGGGGCATCAGGATCATGCCGCAACAGGGAAAACGCTTCAGGGAGATCCTACTTATGCTATCGATATTCCGGGACTTTGCCGAGCCCTCGGCGTAAAACATGTCCAGGAGATCAATGCGTTTGATATTGAAACACTGGAAAAGGCAATTAAGGAAGAGGTAGCACGGGATGAAGTTTCCGTTATTATCACAAAGACACCGTGCGTTCTCCTTTCAAAGGAGAAGAAACCTCTGTATATTGCACATCCGGATAAATGTAAGAAGTGCGGGATGTGTATGAAACCGGGATGTCCGGCTATGACAAAGAATGAAGATGGAACCATCCATATTGACGATACGATGTGCACCGGATGCGGACTGTGCGATTCTCTGTGCAAGTTTGGTGCGATTGAATTAGTAAAGGAAGGTGACAGATAATGGCAGTAAAAAATATTATGATCGTAGGCGTCGGAGGCCAGGGAACTCTTCTTACCAGCAGAGTTCTGGGAGGACTTGCCATTGCAGGGGGATATGACGTAAAGCTGTCAGAGGTACATGGAATGGCCCAAAGAGGCGGAAGTGTTGTGACCTTTGTGCGCTATGGAGAAAAAGTGGCAGAGCCTATTGTAGAAGAAGGCCAGGCGGATGTCATTATCGCTTTTGAAAGATTAGAGGCAATGCGGTATGCTCATTTCCTGAAAAAGGACGGAGTACTTGTTATCAATGACTGGAGGATCGATCCCATGCCGGTGGTGATCGGAGCAGCCAAATATCCGGAAGGTATTCTGGAAGAGCTGAAAAAAGACCATAAGGTTTATGCGGTGAATGCTACAGAAGAATCTAAAAAACTGGGCAATCCGAAAGTGTTTAATATGATCGTACTGGGTGTGGCGGCACAGCATATGGATTTCTCAAAGGAAGACTGGTACAAGGTAATTGAAAGTACTGTACCACCAAAGACCATTGAGATCAACAAAGCCGCATTCGATGTGGGATATCACCTTGTTTCAAGATGATATAGAATTAAAGGAACCAAGAAGGAGGTGTCACATGCTAAAGCAACTATCAGTATTCGTGGAGAATAAGCCGGGCAGCCTTATGGAAGTTACATCCAGGCTTACAGAAGCTCATGTAAATATCCGGGCGGTCGCGTCTTTTGATACTCCGGAGTTTGGTATCCTTCGTCTCATAGTCGATAAGCCAGCAGAGGCGAAGGGTTATCTTACTGAACGGGGATTTGTTGTAAGAGTCAGCGACGTGATCGGCGTAGAGCTGGAAGATAAAAAAGGCAATCTCAATCAGATGTTGGCAATACTTGCAGAGAATCACATCAATGTAAGTTACATCTACTCATTTGTAATCCGCGAAGGACGCGCTCCGGTTCTGGTATTTAATACAGACGATTATCAAAAAGCAGCTTCCATTCTTAAGAGTGCAAATGTGAAGACAGTAGATGAATCCGATCTTTAGAACTGGTTTTATACCAGAAGAAATTAAGAATAGGAGTAAAATAAATATGGCAGGAGTATCATTAGAAAATTGGCAGGAAAGGATCAGAGATCCGAAAATTGAGTGTATGAGCAGGGATGAAATGTCAGCCCTGCAGAGTAAAAAACTGGTAGATCTGGTGCACAGAGTATACAATAATGTGGAATTTTACCGAAAGAAAATGGATGACCTCGGTATAGAGCCAGGGGATATCAAGGGAATTGAAGATATTGGAAAACTTCCCTTCACAACAAAGGAAGATCTGCGAGACAACTATCCATTTGGACTTCTTGCAGTTCCGCAAAAGCAGATTGCCCGTGTTCAGGGAACTTCCGGAACAACAGGTAAGCTGACCCTTGCTTCCTATACCCAGAAAGATGTCGAGGTGTGGGGAGAATGTGTAGCAAGAGCGCTGACTATGGCGGGTCTTACAGCAGAAGACCGTATCCATGTTTGCTACGGCTATGGACTTTTCACAGGAGGAATGGGACTGGACCTGGGTGCACAGGCTTTGGGAGCAATGGCAATTCCAATGTCGGCAGGAAACACACAGCGTCAGATGATGTGTATGGAAGATTTCGGCGCTACAGCATTTGCCTGCACGCCGTCCTATGCTGTTTATCTTGCAGAGTCTATTCAGGAGGCAGGCCTTGTAGATCATATGCAGTTGAAAGCTGGTATTCACGGCGCTGAGCCATGGACAGAAGAGATGAGAAAAAAGATAGAGGATATTCTCCATATCAACTGCTTTGATATTTATGGCCTGTGTGAGATTACCGGACCGGGTGTTGCGCTGGATTGCATCCACCATGAAGGTCTTCATGTATATGAGGATCATTTCTATCCGGAAATACTCAATCCGTCAACTCAAGAACCATGTGCAGATGGAGAGACAGGGGAACTTGTATTTACAACACTTTCCAAAGAAGGAATGCCTCTGCTTCGGTACCGCACGAAAGATCTTACAAGTATTGATCACAGTACCTGCAAATGCGGCAGAACACTGCCGAGGATCAGCAAGTTTACAGGACGTACTGATGATATGAAAGTTATCCGCGGTGTCAACGTATTCCCGACTCAGGTTGAAACGGCACTTCTGTCCATGGGCGGCGGAGTAGCTCCTCACTATCTGATGATCGTTGACCGGGAAAATAATATGGATGTTCTGACTGTCATGGTAGAGGTAGATGAACGGTACTTCTCCGATGAGATCCGGAAGCTGGATGAACTGAAAAATAAAGTCGGCGCAGTTTTGAAGCAGGCGCTGGGAGTGTCTGTACGGGTGAAACTGGTTGAACCTAAGACGATCCAGAGAAGCGAAGGCAAAGCCAAACGTGTGATTGACAACAGGCAGATGTAAGAAGGAGGGGAATATCATGGGTATTAGTAATACAGTACAACAGTTATCAGTATTTCTGGAAAACAGAGAAGGGCGTCTGGACGAAGTGCTTGACACACTGGCAAAAGGCGGTGTCAATATTGTGGCCTTAAGTCTTGCAGACACTTCTGAATATGGTATGCTCCGTATGATCGTATCAGAACCTCATAAAGGAAGAGCAGTTCTGAAAGAAGCAGGCATTACAGCAATGCTTACAGATGTGGTTGCTCTTAGAGTACCGCATGCAACAGGCTCTTTGAGCAGGGCAATGCATCAGCTGGTCGATGGCGAAGTCAATATTGAGTATATGTATGCCTTCGCAAATGGAAGTGATGCGGCTGCAGTTTTAAAAAGCGATGATCCGGGAAGAGTGATAGATATTTTGAAAGGCAGCGGATTTGATGTATATACTGCCGATGAGGCTTACCGGGCAAATGTTTAGTAAAAGAATCGAAAAATAATCAGTAAATGAGACTGTGTATATGCACAGTCTCATTTTATCTGTGAAGGATACTTTGAGGGGACCGGAGAGTGATAAAAGGAAGGCCTGATGTTAAGATTGTGCGAAGAATGAGGTGAGCGGTTTGACGGCAAGTGTAAAATCCGATATAATTACTAACATGGTTAGTAAAATGAAAGGTGATTTTGTATGTGTTTTGACAAATTGGCAGAGGAATTTATTGATACAGAAATGGTATTGTGTCATATTCCGGAAAATCAGCAGCTGATTAAAGCAATACATGGGGAAATGTTTGTACTGGGATATCTGTCTGAGCATGGAAAACGCGCCTATCCTAAGGAGTTAAGTAAAGCGCTGGATGTCAGTACAGCAAGAATTGCCAGGATGCTGAACCATATGGAGGAGAAAGGACTTATTGTACGCCAGGTGGACGGACAGGATATGAGACAGAAGATCGTCATTCTTACAGAGAAGGGAGATTCTTTGAGTGTGATACAACATAAGGAAGCAGTCGAGGCGGCCAGAAGGATTCTGGAAAGACTTGGCTTTGAGGATGCCTGCGAATTTCTCCGGATACAACGAAAAATGATTGACAGCATTGCGTGGGAAGTAACGCAGATGCAGCAATAAAGTAGAAAGGGGCAGTTTTTTGAGCAAAAGCAATCTATCACACACAGAAGCAAAGTTTCACAGGATAGAATTGAAACAAAATTTGAAAGAGAAATGTAAAGAAGCAGTAAGTGCAGTTGTGCCAATTATGGTTATCGTGCTGTTACTGTGCTTTTCAATCGCGCCTATGTCACCCAGTATTATGCTGGAGTACATAATAGGGGCAGTGATGCTGGTCATCGGAATGATGTTCTTTACACTGGGGGCAGAGATGGCGATGACCCCCATGGGGGAGCGGGTCGGCAGCAGTATGACCAGATCAAAAAAGCTTTGGATCATGGTGGTTCTGGGATTTGTTCTGGGCTTTATTATTACGATATCCGAACCGGATCTTCAGGTTTTGGCAGAGCAGGTACCATCGGTGCCGAACATGGTCATTGTCATAGCAGTAGCAGTTGGAGTGGGGATTTTTCTTGTGGTAGCTCTGCTGCGTATTTTGTTTTCTGTTCCGCTGCCGCCTCTTCTGGTGGTATTCTATGCGGTAGTTTTCGGGCTTGCACTTTTTACTCCAAAGGAATTTCTTGCAGTGGCTTTTGATTCCGGAGGTGTAACCACGGGACCAATGACAGTCCCGTTTATTATGGCCCTTGGTATCGGTATTTCTTCTATACGAAGCGATAAGCATGCGGCAGACGACAGCTTTGGGTTGGTGGCTCTTTGTTCTATCGGCCCTATTCTTGCGGTTCTTCTTTTAGGTATGATTTACCAGTCTGACGGAGGATATTACACAGCCAGCAGAATTACGGAGGTAGGGGATTCTGTGGAATTGGGTCAGTTATTTCTCCATGCTTTGCCGGAGTATTTTCAGGAAATTGCAGTTTCCTTACTTCCTATAGTAGTATTTTTTGGGCTTTTTCAAATTTTTTCTCTGCGACTCAAAAAAAGATCGCTCATTAAAATTCTTGTAGGTCTTTTTTATACTTATATTGGCCTTGTACTATTTCTTACAGGAGTAAATGTAGGATTTATGCCGGCCGGAAATTATTTGGGACAGCTTATAGCGCAGCTTCCATATCGCTGGATCATTATCCCCATTGGTATGTTGATCGGATATTTCATTGTTATTGCTGAGCCGGCCGTCTATGTACTGACGAAACAGGTAGAGGAGCTGACGGACGGGGCAATATCGGGAAATGCGATGAAGACAGGGCTTTCTATTAGTGTTGCGGTTTCTGTAGGGCTTGCCATGCTGAGAGTTCTCACGGGAATCTCTATCTTCTATCTCCTTGTACCCGGTTATGCGGCGGCGATTTTGTTATCTTTCTTTGTCCCGAAAATTTTTACAGCTATTGCTTTTGACTCGGGTGGTGTGGCATCAGGCCCTATGACAGCGACGTTTTTGCTGCCCTTTGCTATCGGGGCATGTACATCTGTAGGCGGGGATGTGGTAACAGATGCATTTGGTGTAGTTGCTATGGTGGCTATGACACCATTGATTACTATACAGGTAATGGGGTTGATCTATAAGCTGCAGGGAAAGAGTACGGAAGGATTGTCAGAGATGGAGCCTGCGCTTGGTCTGGATGCCCTTCCGGATGATGCAATCATCGAATTATAGATGAAAAATGGCAAAGGGAGATATGTGTATGAGTGAAGTATTTATGATGGTAACGATTACAGATCGAAAGCGGGCACCGGAATTTCTGGAATTTTATAAAGAAAATAAGGCAGAGGTCAGTATTGTTACCTTAGGAAAAGGTACGGCCAATGATGAGGTGCTGGATTATCTGGGACTGGAAGTGGCAGAAAAAACCGTGATTTTAAGTATAGTGACGGACAGTGTATGGAAAATGCTGAAAAGAGGTCTGCAAAGAGAACTTCAGATTGATGTGCCGGGAGTAGGGATTGCATTTATTGTTCCGGTAAGCAGTATTGGCGGAAAACGAGAACTGATGTTTTTAACAGAGAATCAGGATTTTGAGAAAGGTGAGGAGACAATATTGAAAGAGACCACACATGAATTGCTTGTTGTGATTGCAAATCAGGGATATAACGAGATGGTAATGGATGCGGCGAGAAAAGCGGGGGCGGCAGGAGGCACTGTGCTTCATGCCAAAGGCGTAGGTATGAAGCGGGCAGAAAAGTTTCTGGGAGTTTCTCTGGTATCGGAGAAGGAGCTTGTTCTGATTGTTACAAAGACAGAACAAAAAAATGAAATTATGAGGGCGATTATGAAAGAGGCAGGAATGGAGACAAAAGCTAAATCACTTGTTTTCTCGCTGCCTGTAACGAGCACAGCAGGGTTAAGACTGATAGAGGAAGAGGAAGAATAGAAATATAAAAATACCGGGACAGTATGCTGTCCCGGTGCCTTTTTAATCGCATTCGCATGTATTGCTTTTAAATATCTAAATCGGAATTGCTATTTATAATAAATAAAAGGTACATCTTACTCTCGATTAATTTTTAACCACTAAAGCTTTACTACATTGACAGCCTGTGGTCCTTTTGCGCCTTCGGTCACCTCAAATTCTACCGCCTGGCCTTCTTCCAATGATTTAAAACCATCCATGACAAGTCCGGAATAATGAACGAATACGTCATTTCCTGATTCATCGGAGATAAATCCATAGCCCTTCTGGTTGTTAAACCATTTCACAGTACCTTTGTTCATTGTACTACCTCCATAAAATAATAAAAAAATAAATTGGAATATGTGCAATCTACAGAATTGTCTGGAAATTGTACTCTCTAACACTAACATATATCAGAGGAAAAGTCAATGGAGACAGGCCGGAGTTTCCAAAGATTTTACCTTGTCTATACGAAAATTATCCTTTATAATAGACACGTATTTACAGGAGAACTGATTTTTATAATAAGGAGGCAGAAAATCACATGGGCGGTTTTTTTGGTGTTGCATCAAAGAAAGATTGTATATTGGAATTGTTTTACGGAGTGGATTACCATTCACATTTGGGAACAAGACGCGGAGGAATGGCGGCTCACGGAGCGGGGGGCTTTTGCAGAGCGATACATAATATTGAAAATTCTCCGTTTCGTACAAAGTTTGAGCGGGATGTAGAAGAGATGGAAGGAAATCTGGGAATAGGCTGTATTTCAGATTATGAGCCGCAGCCGCTTCTGATTCAGTCCCATCTTGGAAGTTTTGCCATCACTACGGTAGGAAAGATCAACAATCTGGACGAGCTTTTGAGAAAGGCTTATGAGGACGGACATTCTCATTTTCAGGAAATGAGCGGAGGGCAGATCAACGCTACAGAACTGGTGGCCTCTCTGATCTGCAGGAAGGCTTCCTTTGTGGAAGGAATACGGTACGCACAGGATATGATAGACGGGTCCCTTACGCTTATGCTGATGACAAAAGACGGCCTGTATGCGGCAAGAGACAAATATGGAAGAACGCCTGTTGTGGTAGGAAAGAAAGAAGATGGATACTGTGTGTCCTTTGAAAGCTTTGCTTATATTAACCTTGGATATACAGATTACAAGGAACTGGGACCGGCGGAAATTGTTTATATTACGCCGGAGCATGTGGAGACAGTGGCGCAGCCCGGAGAAAAAATGAGGATTTGTTCTTTCTTGTGGGTATACTACGGCTATCCGACTTCTTCCTATGAGGGAGTCAATGTGGAAGCGATGCGTTACAAGTGCGGAAGCATGTTGGCAAAACGCGACGGAGACAGTGTGCATCCGGATATTGTTGCGGGAGTGCCGGATTCCGGCATTGCTCATGCAGTTGGATATTCCAACGAATCGGGAATCCCTTATGCAAGGCCTTTTATTAAATATACCCCCACATGGCCGAGATCTTTCATGCCCCAGAATCAGAGCCAGAGAAATCTGATCGCCCGCATGAAACTGATTCCGGTAAAGGAGCTGATCGTGGATAAGAAACTGCTTTTGATCGACGATTCCATTGTACGCGGTACCCAGTTAAGAGAAACTACAGAATTTCTTTATAAGAGTGGGGCAAAGGAAGTGCATGTCCGCCCTGCATGTCCGCCGCTTGTGTACGGGTGTAAATATCTGAATTTCTCCCGTTCCAAATCAGATATGGAACTGATCACAAGAAGGATGATCCGGGATATGGAGGGAGAGGACTGTTCCGATCAGGTGTTGGAAGAGTATACAGATCCGGACAGCTGCCGCTATGCAAAAATGATCGAGGCAATACGGAAGCAGCAGAATTTTACAACACTTCGCTATCACAGGCTGGATGATCTGATTGCTTCTATTGGAATAGAACCCTGCAAACTCTGTACCTATTGCTTTAATGGGAAAGAATAGTCTATGAAGATATCTACAAAAGGAATTTATGCACTGGAGATCGTGGCAGATCTGGCAGTGCATACCGGCAATGGAAAGCTGGAGAGTCTGGGAAATGTTGCGCAGAGGAGAGCACTGTCGGAAAAGTACCTGGAACGGATTGTAAAGTCTCTGAAGGCTGCAGGAATTGTGGAAAGCACACGGGGAGCACATGGGGGATATGCCCTTAAGTGCTCCCCGGATCAAATTTATGTAAAAGATGTGCTGAATGCTGTGGAAGGATCTCTGGCACCGGTCGAATGTCTGACCCGCCCGGCAGACTGCCAGATAGATTGTGATGTCTGTCCTACAAGGGGGACATGGCAGCAGATATGGGATTGTATCCTGGACGTGACTGAAAAAGTACGTATCTCGGATATTATGAAAGAAATGGAAAAGATGAAAAAAGATATTGACAGTCAGGAAAAAGCATAGTATAACTTAAAACATATAATATATATAAGTTTAGTAGGAATAAAAGGCGAAAGATATAAGGAGCAAAAGAAATATGAAAGTTTCAACAAAGGGAAGATACGGTCTTCGCGCTCTTGTAGACCTGACTGTCAGTACGATAGATGCGCCTGTTCCTCTGGCGGATATTGCCGGGAGACAGAATATTTCCCTCAATTATCTGGAGCAGGTATTTGGCCAGCTAAGAAGGGCAGGAATCGTAAGAAGCATCAAAGGATCAGGCGGAGGATATCGGTTGGCGAAAGATGCCCGACAAATTACAGTAAAAGAAGTTTTGGAAGCTTTGGAAGGCCCTTTTTCTATTGCGGAAGATTCCGGGAATCCGGCAGACCCTCTGCAAAGAGCGATACGGCGTCTTGTCTGGGATGAGATCGACCGGCAGGTCAACAGTTTTCTGGAAGAAAAAACGCTGGATGATCTGGCAAAAGAATATGAGAAGTCCCGGCAGGACGGAATGATGTATTATATTTGAAATTTTTATTTACGTATAAATCCTACTAAATTGATATAATATGTTATAAATACAGTGGTCCGAAAATTTGTATCAGACACAGACAAAAGGAGAAGACAACATGAGAAAAGACTATCGTTTTGAAACATTGCAACTTCATGCAGGACAGGAACAGCCGGATCCCGCCAGTGACGCGAGAGCAGTACCTATTTATCAGACAACTTCCTATGTGTTTCACAGTTGCCAGCATGCGGAGGATCGGTTTGCTCTGAAAGAACCTGGAAACATTTATGGAAGACTGACGAACTCGACACAGGACGTGTTTGAACAGAGAATGGCAGCTTTGGAGGGGGGAACAGCAGCCCTGGCGACGGCGTCAGGCGCGGCCGCAGTTACCTACACCTTTCAGAATCTGACCAGAGCAGGGGATCACATTGTAGCCAGCAAATACATATATGGAGGAACCTACAATCTTCTGGAACATACACTTCCTTCCCAGGGAGTGACGGCAACTTTTGTAGATCCCGATGAAGAAGGATCCTGGGAGGCAGCCATCCGGGAAAATACGAAGGCGCTTTTTGTGGAAACAATTGGAAATCCCAATGCGAATCTGGTGGATATGGAAAAGATTGCCGAGATCGCTCACAGACACGGGATCGTGCTTGTGGTGGACAGTACCTTTGCCACCCCCTATCTCTATCGCCCTTTTGAACACGGAGCAGATATCGTGATACATTCTGCGACAAAGTTTATTGGAGGACATGGGACAGCAATTGGCGGAGTGATCATAGAAGGAGGCAGATTTGACTGGAAAGCGTCCGGAAAGTATCCTGCACTGACCCAGCCGGATCCAAGCTATCACGGAGTTATATTTGCAGACGCTGCAAAAAATGCGCCTTTTGTTACAAGGATCCGGGCGGTTCTTTTAAGAGATACCGGAGCAACGGTAGCCCCTCTTCATGCATTTTTATTTTTGCAGGGACTGGAAACATTGTCTCTTAGAGTGGAAAGACATGTGGAAAACACCCGTAAGGTGGTAGAGTATTTAAGCAGCCATCCGCAGATTGAAAGAGTCAATCATCCTTCTCTTCCGGACAATCCCTATCATGAACTTTATAAAAGAGATTTTCCAAGAGGGGGAGCGTCTATTTTTACCTTTGAAGTAAAGGGAAGCGAGGAGGAAACCCGGCAGTTTATCGACAGTCTGGAGATCTTTTCCCTTCTTGCCAATGTGGCGGATGTGAAATCTTTAGTGATCCACCCGGCAAGCACCACTCATTCACAGATGACGGAAGAAGAGCTGAAAAATTCAGGAATTAAAAGAAATACTGTCCGTGTCTCCATTGGAACAGAGCATATTGATGACATTTTGGATGACTTGGGACAGGCGCTTCGTATATTAAGCAAATAAGAATAGATAATATGAACAATGAAGAAAGGAGAGCGCCGGATTTAGGCGGCGCAGACAAAGTTATGGGAAAAATATATACAAGTATGGAAGAAATGATCGGAAAAACACCTCTTATGGAAATACAGAGGATAGAGAAAGAGGAAAATTTAAAAGCCAGGATTCTGGTAAAACTGGAGCTGTTTAACCCGGCAGGGAGTATTAAGGACAGAGCAGCTCTTTCCATGCTGCTGGATGCGGAAAAAAGGGGATTGATCAAACCGGGAGATACCATTATAGAGCCGACCAGTGGGAATACCGGCATCGGGCTGGCTGCTGCGGCTGCCTCAAGAGGGTATAAAGCAATCTTTACTATGCCTGAGACAATGAGTGTGGAGAGACGAAAGCTTCTTGCGGGATACGGAGCCAGGATCGTGTTGACAGAAGGCGCAAAGGGAATGAGAGGAGCCATTGAAAAAGCAGATGAGCTTGCCAGCACTATGGAAGGCGCAATTGTACTTGGACAGTTTGTAAATCCGGCCAATCCCAAGGCACACATGGAAACGACGGGACCGGAAATCTGGGAGGATACAGATGGAAAAATTGATATCCTGGTGGCAGGCGTCGGAACCGGAGGAACTATCACCGGGACGGGAGCTTATCTGAAAGGGAAAAATCCGGATATCCGTATTGTGGCGGTAGAACCGTCAGATTCTCCGGTACTTTCCGGCGGTGTGCCGGGACCTCACGGTCTGCAGGGAATCGGAGCGGGATTTGTTCCGGATATACTGGATACAGAAATCTATGATGAAATTGTGAAAGTAGAAACGCCGGATGCCTATGCAGCGTCCAGAAAACTGGCGTTTTCACAGGGGATTTTGACAGGCATCAGCTCCGGTGCAGCCCTTCACGCTGCCATGGTTCTTGCAAAACGGCAGGAAAATCAGGGAAAGACTATTGTGGCGGTGCTTCCTGACACGGGAGAGAGATATCTGTCCACTCCGCTTTTTGAGGAATCATCAGGAGTTTAATATCTTGATCAATGGCTTGACTCATCAATTTTTGAGGACTTGACTGGAAGGGCACCAGCGTGTAAAGTAAAAGTAATGTAATATACAAGTTTAGAAAAGCAGGAGAAAAGAATGATTACTTTAACAGGAAAAAGAGTGTCTGAAGGAATTGTCATAGGGCGTCTTGTATTTTTTAACAGGGGTGAAAGAGAGATCCGTAAAATTTATGTAGAGGATGCGGAAAAAGAGCTGGTCCGGTTCCAGAAAGCGCGAAAAAGAGCAGCGTCAGAGCTGCAGGAGCTTTACGATGAGTCGGCGGGCGAGTTGGGTGAGGCCAATGCGATGATATTTGAAATGCAGCAGATGGTCCTGGAGGACGAGGAGTTTATCAATCCTGTGATCCGCACGATTACAGAACAGAAACTGAATGCGGAGTATGCGGTTAAAGTTTCCATAGAAAATTTTCTTAAGGTCTTTTCTTCCAGAGCAGAAAGTTATGTTCGCGGTCATGAAGCGGATATTCATGATGTTGCCGCCAGAGTGTTAAGGATTCTGTCAAGAAGCCGAAAAGACAGAATGTTTATGGATGAACCATTTATCATGGCGGCCAGAGACCTCTACCCCAGTGAGGCTGTGAGGCTGGATAAATCGAAGGTTCTGGGATTTGTTACCATGTATGGTTCTATTAATTCTCATACGGCAGTGCTTGCCAGGACAAAGGGGATTCCATCTGTGATCGGAATCGGAGAAGCCCTGAAAAAGGACTATGAAGGAAAGATGGTCATTATTGACGGGTTTGACGGAAAGCTGTATATCGAGCCGGATCAGACAACAATGGAGAAGATGAAAGAAAAGAAAAAGCAGAATCTTCAGAAAGTAGAAACGCTGGAACGGCTGAAGGGGAAGGAAAATATTACACAGAGCGGTCAGAAAATAGACGTATGTGCCAATATCGGAAACCGTGAGGATATCGAAAAAGTATTGAGAAATGATGCCAATGGGATCGGGCTGTTCCGAAGTGAATTTCTTTACATGGAGTCAGGAGGACGTATGCCTACAGAGGAACAGCAGTTTCAGACATATAAGCTGGCAGCAGAAGCTATGGGAATGAAAAAAGTCATTATACGGACAGCTGATCTGGGAGGGGACAAACAGGCAGAAAGTCTGGATCTTTCCGGAGAGGGCAATCCGATGATGGGATACAGAGGCATAAGAATTTCTCTCGATAAGGAAGAAATGTTTAAAACTCAGCTTCGTGCTATTCTTCGTGCGTCAGCTTTTGGCAATCTTGGCATTATGTTTCCGATGATCACATCTCTTGAGGAAGTGATAGCTGCCAAGAAAGTGTTGCAAAAGGCAAAGGATGAATTAAAGGAAGAAAAAACCGCTTACGACCAAAATATTAAAGTAGGTGTTATGATTGAAACACCGGCAGCCGTCATGATCAGCGGTGAACTGGCAAGAGAGGTGGATTTTTTCAGCATAGGTACAAACGATCTGACTCAGCATACTCTGGCCATGGACAGGACAAACCGGCGTCTGGCTGGATATTATAATCCGTACCATCCGGCTCTGATCAAGATGATACGTATCGTCACTAATAATGTACATCTTGAAGGAAAGCACATCAGTATATGCGGAGATCTTGCAGCAGACACTTCTATGACGGAAACCTTTATTCAGATGGGAGTGGATGAGCTTTCGGTGTCTCCGGGTAAGGTTCTTCCGCTCAGGAAAAAGATCCGGGAGATCCGGTAATAAATATTGATTATTATTTTTAACAGATGGGTCCGTTTACTTTACGGACCCTTTTTGTTACACTAAAGAGGTCAAATCTCTGAAGCAGACAACAGTTTACTTTGTGATTTGTGTGATACTAAAGGAAGAAAGAGAAGGAGGAGAAATATGTTAGAGAAGTTATTTAAGCTTCAGGAAAATGGAACAGATGTAAAAACAGAAATTCTTGCCGGTATTACGACATTTATGACAATGGCATATATTCTTGCCGTAAATCCCAGTATTCTGGCGGCAGCCGGAATGGATCAGGGGGCAGTATTTACAGCCACAGCGTTGGCGGCGTTGATCGGAACCCTTTTGATGGCAGTCTTTGCCAATTACCCCTTTGCGCTTGCACCGGGAATGGGGCTGAATGCTTATTTTGCCTATACGGTTGTTCTGGGAATGGGGTATACGTGGCAGGTTGCTCTGACAGCCGTTTTTGTAGAGGGAATTATTTTTATCATTCTGTCCCTGACCAGTGTGCGGGAGGCGATTTTTAATGCGATTCCGCAGAATTTAAAAGCAGCTGTCAGCGTGGGAATCGGACTTTTTATTGCCTTTATCGGCCTGCAGAATGCTAATATTGTAGTAGGCGGCTCTACGCTGCTGGAACTGTATTCCCTGGACGGATACAATGCAGCCAACGGGGCGGAGGCGACGTTTCATGATGTGGGGATTACAGTGATCCTTGCCATTGTGGGCATCATTATTACAGGTATACTCGTGATCAGAAATATCAAAGGAAATATTCTCTGGGGAATACTTATTACCTGGATTTTGGGAATCATCTGTCAGATGACAGGAATTTATGTTCCAAATCCGGAAGCAGGATTTTACGGACTTCTCCCGGATTTCAGCAGCGGACTTTCCGTGCCGAGTCTGTCTCCGATTTTTGCAAAGATGGAATTTGAGGGTGTTTTTTCTCTGAATTTCCTTGTTGTTATTTTTGCATTCCTGTTTGTAGATATGTTTGATACTATTGGAACTTTGATCGGTGTATCTTCCAAGGCAAATATGCTGGATGAAAACGGAAGGCTGCCCCGCATTAAAGGAGCGCTGCTGGCAGATGCGGTGGCAACGACAGCAGGAGCTGTTCTTGGTACTTCTACAACAACAACCTTTGTAGAGAGCGCTTCCGGTGTAACAGAAGGAGGAAGAACAGGGCTTACCGCCTTTACAACAGCTATTTTGTTTGGGCTTGCCTTATTCCTTTCGCCGATCTTTCTTGCCATTCCATCGTTTGCTACAGCTCCGGCTCTTGTAGTGGTAGGATTTTATATGCTGACTAATGTAGTCAATATTGATTTCAATGATCTAAGCGAAGCAATTCCCTGCTATATCTGTATTGGAGCAATGCCGTTTTTCTACAGTATATCAGAAGGGATTTCCATGGGAGTTATCTCTTATGTGGCGCTGAATCTCCTTTCCGGAAAAGTGAAGGAAAAGAAACTTAGCATATTGATGTACGTTCTTTCGGTTCTGTTTATTTTAAAATATATTTTCCTGTAGGAGAGAAATGTTATCATGAGGTATATGAAACCATCTTACTATGACAGTTTTCGCTGTCTTGCAGATCAGTGCCCTGCTTCCTGCTGTGAGGGCTGGCAGATTATGATTGACGAAAAGTCCCTTAAGAGATACTGGAATTGGGACGGAAAACTTAGAGGGCGGCTTATCAACTCTATTGACTGGGAAGAAGGAGCTTTTTTGCAGTATGACAGGAAATGTGCCTTTTTAAATGAACAATTTTTGTGTGATCTCCAGGTAGAAGCAGGAGAAGAAGCACTGTGCAGCACATGCAGAGAGTATCCGAGACATGTGGAGGAATTTGAGGGAGTAAGAGAATACTCCCTCTCTTCGTCTTGTCCGGAGGCGGCGCGGATCATGCTGACTGAAAAAGGGAAAAGTTCCTTTGTCCAGTGGGAGGACGAGAAGGAGGATGAGTTTGAGGAGGACTTTGATTTTCTCCTTTATACGAGACTTTTAGAGGCAAGAGAAATTCTGTTTTCTGTGATGGAAAAAGAAGAGGTCTCCTTCTCTGTGCGTATGGAAGAATGTCTGTTTTTTGCCGAAAGACTGCAGAAACTCCTGGAGGAGGGGGATTTTGCCGTTCTGGAAGAATGGACGGAAGGGTTTGCCTTTGACTGTAACAGAGGGAAAAATAGCATGGAAAAAAGGAAAGCGAAGCGGTTTGAGAATATGCAAAAAGTCTGGCAGATCCTTATGGAACTGGAACATCTGGAAATTTCCTGGGAGAAAAGGCTGCAGGATGTACAGAAGCGCTTATACCGGGAAGGAAAAGAGAGCTACGATGCATGTTATGAAAGCTTTTGCAAGGCAAGAGAGCAGGAAGACTTCGGAAGCCGTGAATGGGACAGGATGATGGAAAAGATTGTAATTTTTTTCATTTATACCTATTTCTGCGGAGCTGTCTATGACGATGCAGTATATTCTAAGGTACTTCTGTCAGCCTTTTCTGCAGCGTGGATCGAGGAGTGTCTGATGGCAGAGTATAAAGAAAAAGGTAGGCTGCCAAAAGAGGAAGAGGTCATTCGTATGGCTTATCAGTATGCCCGGGAGATCGAACACTCCGATCAAAATCTGAACGCACTGGAAGACTGGTTCTGGCAAATTTCTCACTAATTCTTTTAGATGGATAGTTTTTCTGGAAAAAGACAACTTTTTTTGGAAAATTATGATAAAATAGAGTTGTCAGAAAAAACGGAGAATGGAGGAAGTGCTGGAATGGAAAAAGAATATATGAAATTGCCGGTTGTGCAGGAACTTGCAGCAGCCAAACAGACTGCATGGATCAATCCGAAGCTGCAGCCCTTTTCTGAAGTACGTCAAGAGATAGGCATGGCTGAAATTGACGATGCAAAAAGCAGACTGGACAGGTTTGCTCCCTTTATCAGGAAATGTTTTCCGGAAACAGAAAAAGACGGAGGAATTATTGAATCTGCTTTAAGACCAATTCCGGAAATGCAGGAATACCTGGAGCATACCTTTCATACTTCCATTCCGGGACGGCTTCTGTTAAAACAGGACAGCCATCTGGCCGTTGCGGGTTCCGTAAAAGCCAGGGGAGGCATATATGAAGTGCTGAAGCATACAGAAGATCTGGCGCTTCAGGCAGGGATCCTAAAACCTGGCGATGATTACGGGAAGCTGGCAGAGCCGGAGGCGCGGGAATTTTTCTCACAGTATAAAGTGCAGGTGGGATCTACCGGAAATCTGGGGCTCAGCATTGGAATGGCCAGCGCTGCTATCGGTTATCAAGTGATCGTTCATATGTCTGCAGATGCAAAACAGTGGAAGAAAGATATGTTAAGATCACATGGCGTAACGGTTATGGAGTATGAGTCAGATTACAGTGAAGCGGTAAAAAACGGCAGACGTCAGTCGGATATGGATCCCCAAAGTTATTTTATAGACGATGAAAATTCAGTAGATCTTTTTATGGGATACGCTGTGGCGGCTAAAAGGTTAAAGGGACAGCTGGAGCAGCTGAATGTGGTTGTGGATGAGGATCATCCGCTGTTTGTATATATTCCCTGTGGCGTGGGAGGAGCGCCGGGCGGTGTTTCCTTTGGAATGAAACAGCTGTGGAAGGACAATGTGCATTGCTTTTTCGTGGAGCCTGTACAGGCACCATGCATGCTTCTTGGAATGGCTACAGAGCTTCACAATAAGATCAGTGTCCAGGATATCGGCCTTACAGGTCTGACCCATGCAGACGGGCTGGCAGTGGGACGTCCTTCCGGTTTTGTGGGACAGGTTATGGATCCTCTGCTTAGCGGTGAATTTACAGTAGATGACAAATGGCTGTATGAATATATGAGAGGACTCTTGAATACAGAAGGGATCTTTTTGGAGCCAAGTGCATGTGCATCCTTTGAGGGACCGATCCAGTTATTAAAGTATGAAGAAACAAAAAAATATCTAAAAGAACATAATCTTGAAGGTAAGTTGGAAGATGCGGCGCATATTGTATGGGCTACCGGAGGCCGGCTTGTGCCGGAAGAAGAGAGGGAAAAGTATAAAAATACTTATCTGTAGTGAGTTGTAAAAGAAAAGATTGAGGAAAAACAGAAGAGAGCATCCTGGTTGCAGGACGCTCTCTTCTGTTCAGTGAGAGTTCTATGGATGGAACTCTTTTTAACGGGAAAAAATTCTTCTTAAAATGCAGCTGATGATTCCGGCGATGCACAGAGGAATCAAAGTGGCAGACAGGCTTCCAAAGATTTCCACAGCTCCGCTAAGTCCCGTGAGAGGTGCAGGAGAAGCCGGAATCAGTCCGGCAGTCATTCGCGCCAGATAAGAACCGGCGCCAGTGAGGATGAAGACAGACATGCCTCGGCCTGTATCTGCCTGATAACTTCTTCCATTTTTGGAGGAGACCCGGGGACCGCTTAGGGACCAGAAAAAAGACAGAATTTCAAACAGCAGTACAAATACAGCAAAGGCGGCATAAGCTGCCATGACGTAGTTCTTTTCAGAAATTGCTGTGGAAGGGTTTCCATAGCTGGTAAGTCCTTCAAAGAAATGTGTTGCCAGTATATAGATGATCACAGCCAGTATAACAAGAGAGGCAATTTTGCAGATCATCCGGATGATGCTGGATACGGCTTTTGCTCCTGTTTGTACTGTCTTTTTAACAGGAGAAACGACATTAGGCCGGCGCCGGGATTTTTTCTTTTTGCTGTTACTGCTTTCTATATCATCATCCCAGCCATCCTCTGTATCATCATCCCAAGTGCTGTCGTAATCATCCGCCCATTTATCTGTTATGTCATCCCATTCATTATCCAGAGAGCCGGTATCCTTTTCGGGAAAAGTATCATTAGGACGGATTGGGGGAAGTTCTTCTTCATAAACGACTTCAAAATCGTCTCCAAAAAGGTCATCGTATGTTTTATGGGAAGGATTTTCATATCTGTTTCTACTCATCGATAAAGCCTCCTGTATTGTCCTTTTTATTCCATATATTTTATCGGCTTTTCAAAAGGGAATCAAGTCGGGAAGAAAAGCTTTAGAAAGATATAAGAAATTCTTTAGAGTTAGAACATGACCGTAATCTGAAGCAAAAGAATGTCCGCAAAAAAGAGTACTTCAATCTATTTGAAGCACTCTTTGTGTGTTTTTTCTGAAGCAGTCTTGTCCAAAATGAAATGCGTCCCGCCTTCTATTTATTAATTCTTTCAAATACCATATCGTATCCGTCATTTCCATAATTCAACGAACGGTTTACTCTGCTGATCGTTGCAGTAGACGCACCTGTCTTTTCAGCAATTTCCAGGTAAGTTTTCTGATCTCTCAGCATTTTGGCAACCTCAAATCTCTGGGACAATGAAAGAAGTTCATTGATAGTGCAGATGTCTTCGAAGAAAGTATAGCATTCTTCCTTATCTTTCAAACTTAATATAGCGCTAAACAGATAGTCAACAGCTTCTGTTCTGATTTTTTTATTCATATAATCTCTCCTCCGAACAAGAAATCATTTCCTATACATTTTAGCACACTAAATTCATAAAGTCCATAGCTGATAAGGAATATTTCCTAGTTTCTCATGATGCGGAATATTTCTGGTTTCCTACCGATTTCTTTTCAGGATCCTGAGTAATTTTTCAAGAGAAGTGTTGGCGATCAGTTCCACAGGGAAATCAGCAGCCTTTAGTACCTTGTCGGAATATTCGGTATTTGCAATATCTACGTCAATATGAGCATCACTTCCGAGGGTAACCATGGTCCCATATTTTTTGCAGTATTTTAAAATTTCCAGGGCATTTTCCTGTGTGTTTGTGCGGTAACCACCCGGTCTTAGGGAAGAATTATTAATTTCCAGCAAAGTACCGGTCTCTTTGGCTGTTTTTGCCAGGATTTCATAATCAGCAGGAAATCTTCCATCATCAGGATGACCTATGATATCGATATAATCCTTATGCATGGCATTGACATAGGCTGCAGTATTTTGCTGAAGGCCGGCATCTTTGCCATAACATGGCGGGTGGATACTTGCGATTGTAATGTCGAGAGATTTTATTGTGCTTATTGGAAGGTCTACGTTTCCATGCTCATCCATAATATTTAATTCTGCTCCCAGCAAAAGTGGAATTTCATAGCGTTTCCGGGGAACAACTTTCAGATTTTGAAAATAATAAAGACAGCAGCTTCCCGGCATTTCCGGAGCGTGTTCCGTGATCGCAAGAGCTTCCAGCCCTTTTTCCAATGCTGTCTCCGCCATTTCCCTCATGGTGTTGTAGGCATGCCCGCTGGCAAGAGTGTGGGTGTGAGTATCTACTTTTATCTGCATTTCTTTTCTCCTTTATGAAAATTAGAATATGTTAAAATATGTAATGAATAATATATGGAAATTTTTTCAGTTTTTATTATGCATGAATTTTTTGGGGTATGTCAAGATTACAAGATGAGAAAACAGTCCCTAAAAGCCTGCATTTATGGTCTGTTTTCCCGCTTTATGTATATTTTCCGGCAGCAGGGAAAAGATGATAACAGAGAAATTATAAGAATACAGGAGAAATGGCATATGATAGAACATGAACAGAAAATGAATGCAAAAGAACAGGCAAAGAAACAAGATGTTTCCGGCAGGTGCTTAGAGGATCGGAAGAAAAAAGAAGAGCAGCGCCGGAATCGCCGGATCATTGATTCGTATGACTATTTGAGCAGCGCAGCATCGGCGCAGGACTGTACAGGACTGATCCCGGCAGAACCAGAGACAGAGGCGGAGAGGGAGTCTTATCAGGATCTCTATGAATATCAGTATCTGCCGCCTAAATTTCCACCGGAAAAGAAGGTATTTTAAATCCGGCTGCGACAGACACATTCCACTTTTTTATGCATATAGTAAGGAAAAAAGGAATGTGATTATTATGGCGCAACAGACCCTTGTCCCGATCAGCGGGATCATTCAGCGTATAACCCCTATTTCCCAGGACTGCTGTTCCTGGCAGGTATCCATTGTGAACAATAACGGAATAACAAATTTTGTAGTCAGTCCTGTTACGTATGTGATTCAGGAGGTGCGGCTGCGCCCCGGTATGCAGGTGACAGCATTTTATGACAGCAATCTGGCAATCCCTCTCATCTATCCGCCGGAATATCAGGCAGTGATCATTGGAAGAAAAAATGCAAATGAGACGATCTACGCAGGATATTTTGATGACAATCTGGTAGCGGAAGATCGGTCACTGAAACTCAATATAGCACCGAGTACAGAAATTATGACGTCCAATGGACAGAGATTCACCTGCAGCCTGGGCGGACAGCTGCTGGTAGTTTACTATTCTGCTACGACGAGGAGTATCCCGCCGCAGACTACACCAAGGCGGATTATAGTGATGTGTTGACAGTTTAGGACGTAACACTTTTTAAAAGTGTTACGTCCTAAACTGCATTAAACCCTGTGCAAAACTGCAAAAAACGGTGGGGAAAAATGACTTTTCTTTTATTTGTATCTATACAAACTAGCGTAAAGATTTTATATTAGATATAAGGAGGAATGTCATGAGGGAAAAAGCAGGAAAAATTTTACTATATACTTTGGCTGTTGTATTTGCGGCACAGATCAGCATGACTGTGTTTATTGTGGATTTCCAGATTTCGATGGGTGTTATTCTGCTTGCAGCCTTCTTTTTCCTTGTGGATGGATTTCCTCTTTTGACGGTGACGTTACTTTCTTCTGGCGGCGTGTTTGTAGCGCGTATCATCATTTATTGGCTGCAAAATGGAGATGTTGCCGGCCGGATGAATGCTTTTATGCCAGAAATCGTTTTTTATATAAGTTACGGGCTTTTGCTGTATTTGTATGGATTAGTTTTAAAAAATCCAATTTTGAAAAGTAATTTGTATATTTTCCCTCTGGTCATCATAGATTATGGAGCCAATTTTTTGGAACTGTCTGTAAGACTTGGAGAAAATGTTTTTGATTTTGAAACACAGTCGGGGATTTTCGTTGTAGCGTGCCTTCGGGTCGTTATAAGTTGGGGAATTGTAGTACTTTTTCGGCAATATCATCTTATTTTACTGAAAAAGGATCATGAAGACCGCTATCGTCGCCTTCTTATCATGCTCTCTAAGCTGAATGAAGAAGTAATCTGGATGAGAAAAAACAGCGCGTTGATTGAGGAAACTATGGCTACGTCCTATCATCTTTTTGAAAAATTAAAAGAAGATGATAGGAGGAAGGATCTTTCCGAGTCAGCCCTGTCTATTGCAAAAGATGTTCATGAGATTAAGAAGGAATATTTTCTGATTATGCGGGGACTGACAGAGGCCCTGGATAAAGAGATGAAAAATGATAAACTTCCTTTTGCGGATTTGCTGGCGATTCTGAAAAATGCAGCTTTGAAAACTGCAGGAGAATATGAAAAGAAACTCGAATTGGAGATAGAGACTCAGGATGATTTCTATACAGACAAGCATTATTTTTTAATGTCTATTTTCCGCAATCTTTTTCTAAATGCTATAGAGGCGGAGAAGGGAAATTATGTTAAAATAATATTTTCAGAAAAGAAGGAAAATGATTTTTATATTTTTCGTATAACAGATCAGGGACCGGGAATCAACAAGGAGGATATAGAATACGTTTTTGATGCAGGGTTCTCCACAAAAATAAATTATGAAACGGGGATTGTAAGCAGAGGATTGGGGCTAAATCTTGTGCAGGATCTTGTAGAAAAGCAGTTTTCCGGAACCATTTCTGTAGTCTCCGTGCCGGGAAACACGACATTTACGATATCTATTCCCTGTGAGGAAATGACAGTATAGGGCAGCAGATGAAAGTTAGAGGAGAAAAAATGAAATTTTATCTTATTGATGATGACAGAAATATTTTGAATGTACTGAAACGGATTATTACGGACCGGGGGCTTGGAACAATATGCGGATGCGCGCAAAATGGACGAGACGGTCTGGAAGATTTTGAAAGAGAAAAACCGGACATCGTGATTGTGGATGTGCTGATGCCGGAGATGGATGGGATTTCTCTTGTGCAAAAAGCAAAGCCATTGCTCCCGAATACGGCATTTATTATGCTTTCTCAGGTGTCCTCTAAAGATATGATTGCTTCCGCCTATGAAGCAGGGGCAGAGTTTTTTATACAGAAACCTGTCAACAGTGTGGAGGTGGAAAATGTGATCCGGAAAGTTCAGGATTCTTTAAATATGCAGCGGACCATGCAGAAAGTACAGAATATTTTTATGACAGATATGAATGCGCCTATGGGAGAAAACTTGGCAGCAACAGGAAACGATTTGATCAGCCAGGAAGCGGTAGCTTCTATTAAAACGATTCTTCAGAGGCTGGGAATTATTGGAGATACCGGGAGTAAAGATATTTTGGCGATAACGGAATATCTTATCTCCCACCATGAACAGATGGAGGAGACTACTCTGAGTGAATTATGTGGAAAATTCAGCAGCTCTCCAAAATCAATGGAGCAGCGTATACGGCGAGCGGCAAATGCAGGTCTGGTAAATCTGGCCCATCTTGGAATTGAAGATTATGGAAATGATATTTTTGTAGAATATTCTAATACTTTATATAATTTTGAACAGGTTCGCAGAGAGATGGATTTTATACGAGGTAAAGGGGAAAAACATGGAAATGTAAAAATTAAAAACTTCTTAAATGCTCTGGTTTCTTATAGTATGGAAAGACGAGAATATCTTTTATAAAAGAAGGAAGATATTTTGGTAAAAATAAACAGTATTACTATTTGTGTTTTGTGAAAACTCACATTTTTTACAAAGGTAATGCTGTTTTTTTTATGGAATTTGTTACGGTTTGTAACTTTTTGAAACTTCACATATAAAATATTCCTATCAATAACAGCTGTAAATAGAAAAAGTAAATAAACAGGAGGAAGAAATATGCTTACGATTGTATCAGGAGTTGGGTTACTGTTAATTACTTTGGCGGGATTTTCATTGTTCAGTTTAAAAGCGCCAAAAGGACAGGCTGCAATGTCAGGAATGGCAAATGCGGCAATTGCAACATTTCTTGTGGAAGCCATACATAAGTATATTACCGGAGATCTCATCGGTTTGGAATTTTTCCGTGAAGTTGGTGAGACTGCAGGAGGACTTGGAGGCGTTGCGGCAGGAATTATGGTTCCGATTGCCATGGGAGCAAATCCGGTTCTTGCAGTGGTAACAGGAGTTGCAGTAGGAGGATATGGAATCCTTCCAGGATTTATTGCAGGATATGTAGCAGGCTTTCTTTCACCGGTCATTGAAAAGAAGCTTCCGGAGGGCGTGAATATTATCGGGGGAGCAATTTTGATGGCGCCGCTTGCACGTCTTGTCGCATTTGCTGCTGATCCAGTAGTAAATAGTACTCTGGCACATATCGGAGAAACCATTTCCGCAGCAGCAGAGCAGTCACCGATTGTAATGGGATTTTTACTGGGTGGAATTATCAAAATGATCTGTACGTCACCACTAAGTTCTATGGCTCTTACCGCTATGCTTGGACTGAATGGACTTGCTATGGGAATCGCTGCTATTGCATGTTTTGGCGGTTCTTTTACAAATGGCATTATCTTTGCAAGATTGAAATTTGGAGATCGAAGCAATGTGATTGCTGTTATGCTGGAACCACTAACTCAGGCAGATATTATTACAACTCATCCGATACCTATTTATTGTTCTAATTTCTTTGGAGGCGGTCTGGCAGGAATTTCTGCAGCAGTTTTCCATATTGTGAATAATGCTCCGGGAACGGCATCCCCGATTCCGGGACTTTTGGCTCCGTTCGCATTTAATCCGCCGCTCCAAGTTGTGATGGCACTGTTTTTTGCAATGCTGGGTGGATGTACCGCCGGTCTGGTAGGCAGTACGATATTTAAGAAAAGAGCAAAAGTCAAAGAAACTTCGGCTCCAGTGGAAATGGAATTGGAGTATTAATTAAAATGGGACGTAACACTTTTTAAAAGTGTTACGTCCCATTTTGCATGAATCGGTGGATCAAACTGCGAAAAGTGGTGGGTAAAATTGAAGATAATATCACTCTTATTCTTTTCGGCATATACTATAGCATTAGAGTGAAAAGGAGGAACTTATGAAAAAGCGTTTGATTTCTGTATTTCTTTGTGTAGTTATGATGATGGCCCTTGTAGCCGGATGTTCGTCCGATAAGGAAGAGGCTGTACCAACAGATTCCAAGAAACAGACAGAAGAGAAGGGAAATCCGATGAAGGTTGTGTTGAATGAGGTTGCGCACTCTATTTTTTATGCGCCCATGTATGTAGCAATTGAGGAAGGGTATTTTGCGGAAGAAGGAATAGAATTAGACTTGGTAACAGGATTTGGGGTTCACCAGTTAGTACAAGACACTCTATAAAAAATCCACGGATTTTACAGAGAAATCTTCATTCAAGTGAATCTCTTTTATGGTCGATCTCCAGAACGAGCGGCGATTCTCCGGAGTCAGCTGTGCATAGATCGTTCTAAAGTCGGCCTGCAGGAGTTCCTCCAGATAAGAAAAGTCTCTTTGCGGTTCTGGACGGATCTGCTGCAGCTCATGCAGTTCGTTTTCAATCCTGTCATACTCTTCACTGTAATAGTCCCATTCAATTCTTCCTTTTTGAAATAGGAGATTGAGACGTTCCAGCTCCTTCTGTAGTTTTTCCGGCGTGCGTGTCTCCCGGATTTTAGCTTTCTGCTCCTCGATTTTTTCACAGCGAATATGGAATTTTTCATATTCAGCTTCCAGGTTATCCAGCAGATAGGCTTCAATTAAATTTTGGCTTACCCGGTGCGTATTTGTGCATATCCGGTCAAGTAATGCGTGGTTGCACCGGTAATAGCAGTAGGTGCGCTTTTCTTTCGTTTTGCGGTTAATGATGGAAGAGCAGCCGGTCCCGGAGAGCTTCTGGCTGCAGACCGGGCAGCGTATAAGTCCTGAAAACAGATAAACTCTGCCGGATGGAGTATGTTTAACATTTCTTCCATTGATCTTCTGCAGGCGCATCCAGCGTTCTTCAGACAGGTATGCGGGGCAATAGGGAATCCCGCGGTACGTTCCTTTGTAGAACTCGCTGGACAGCATGGTGCGAAGGACGCTGTATGAAAAGGCTGGATCGTAATTACGCTGCATATAGCGAAGCGTCCCCTGTTTACTCTGGTGTCTCTCAAAATAATCAAAGAAAGCATTTACCATTTCTTCCTCATCTGGATTTTTTACCATACACTTTTTGCCATCTACGATTCCAACTTTATACCCGCGCGGCATATTGCCGTCTCCGAAGATCACCTTCCCTTGCCGGATAGAAGCTTCATTTACAAACTTGATACGTTCCGATGTAGTGTCCACTTCATTTTGACCGATTGACAGCACTACATTGAGCTGCAGCCGGCCGTCACGTGTCTCCATATTGAGTCCAGGCTCTGACGCTGATATCCAATAGACTCCGTATTCATCCAAGATGTCCTGGACCTTATAGAAGTCGGACATGTTACGAAACCAGCGATCCAGACGCCAGAAGAGGATAACATCAATTTTCCCGGCTTTGACATCTTCAAGCAGGGCATGGATTGCCTTTCGTTTTTTGAGTTCCTTTCGGGCTGTTTTTCCTTCATCAGCATAGATACCAACCGGAATCATCCCATGATCCTTTGCATAGCTTGCGAGGTATTCTTTCTGGGCTTCCAGAGACTTTCCATGCATCATTTGCTCTGAAGTGCTTTCGGACGCGGATATAGATCGCAGCTCTTTTTATACGTTCAATACCCACTTAATCACCCCCTTTTACAGCTGCCCATCGTTCTTTTGAATGAAGCTGACAGTGCTCATGGACAGTTAGCAGCTGGAGGTTTTCAAGACGATTATCTTGCTTGTTTTTATTGATATGATGAACTACTTCATTTTCTTTCAAATGCCGCCCAATATGTTTTTCCATAATGAGAATGTGCTCATAAACATAAGGGCGTGATTTGGCCTTTGGATGGTTAGGAGCATATATTTCTATATAGCCGTTATGTATATGTTTTTCTCCGCTCCAATTATGATTTTTTGCTCCACTATACATTTTCCGGGATTCAGTTGCATCGCGAAAGGGAATGCCATACTTTACTAAATATTTTCTTAATGCAGCGGTATGGATATTCAACTCTCGTGCTATTTCGGTTAAAAATTTTTTCTTATTACAATATTCATCAATTAAAAATTCTTTAAATGCGTCTTCGCTCATCCCCTTTCTTGTTTCCAAAGATCTTAACTGATTTTTGTTTGTTGAAATTCCGCGTTCTCTTAATATTTTGCTCATTGTTATAGGAGATTTGACATTAAAAAGAACACATAATTCCTTTAAGGTTTTCTTCTCATCAATATACAACCTTCTAAGATCATCAGTAGAAACAGCTAATATGATTTTTTTTGGCATTAATAATCATCTCCCTTTTGTATTATATTGAAAGATAGGTACAAAAATAACAGCCAGCGAACTTTTGTTCTCTTGCGGTGGCTGCCCGAAGATGATACAATATTTCTTGCTACAGATGTGCATATCTTCGGATATGTATTGCCGTCCTGGTGTTGGCACACTGGGGCGGTTGACTTTTAAAGCATATTTGCTATAATATACTTAACAAGACAGCCGATACGATAGAGCAAACCTATCCGTTTCCGGCAAAGTTATCAGTAACTAGAAATAGCACCTCAAAAGCTTGTCCAGAGCGGGGGTGCTATTTTCTATGGGTATAATTGAGAATTGCTACAATCAATAGACCAACGGTCAATATAATCATGAACTCTTCATATGTACTCATATCAACCACTCCTTCCGCAAGACTCGGAAACGGTGGTATGCACCCTATCGGCTGCCTAGGTAAATATATTATTTTATTGTATGCCCCGGCAGCTCCGGAGAGAGACGGGGCGGTTTGATTTATTGATACATTTTGTTATAATATAGTCATAATATTGACAATTACAAGTAAGAATAGTATATTATAAATAAGTTAACTCGTGAAGGATAAAGCTGGGTTCCCGAATGGGAGTAGGTCGCAAGACTTAGAATTCCTTTGCTCCTGGGGTTAGCTTATTTTTTTATGTTATTAAGAATGTTTTCTGGATCTTTTTCAAGCTCCTCAACGATAAATTCCACGGTTTGTATGGAGTATGAGTATTGTGGTTGAGTAAATTGCTTATGGATATAGCAAAAACGCTCATTATTCTTTATACCAAAGTATTTACAGAAATTTGTAAAATGGAAACTCGTAAATTTTACTTTGTTTCCGTTATACCAAAGGTCGATATGATCTTTTGACAGCCGATCTCTGATTTTCCAAATGCACGCTTTTGCAGTTAAATTATGAGTATTATTTGGGTCTTTCAATTCCTTTATTATTTTTACATGTGCGTCTGCAGAGTTATCGACTTTCACAAAAGTTGTAGCTTTGTCTGGGTTTTTTGTTAAATAGTGATAGTGCTCAATCCGTATAGCAAATTTTGCATTGTTATTTTCAAAAGATAATTCATCCACAGTGTTTTTCATATCAAGAAGTTTTTTGGCAATTTCTTCAGGATATTTTGCAACAATTTCAGATTCACTTAATGCTTTCATGCTGACGGATAAAGAAAGAAAGTTTTGCGGGATTACCTTAGTCATGTCTATTGAGTGAAAGGCCATCATTTTTTCATTAAAGTTTAGAATACAAGCTTGAAAAAGAGGCACATATACCATTTCATATTCTTCCGTAATAAAATGGGTGCTTGTGTTTCGTAATTCAATAATTTTTTCTAAATTTAATCTTAAAGGATCTTTATCATTTGTAAATACTTTTTTTATGCAATCTGAGAATGAGATGGTTCGATCTGGATGATCTTCATAGTAAATGCATGAATCTCCCCATTTTTTCATCATATATGCTTTAAGCATAAGCTCCCAAGCGTTGCAAATAAACATGCTAAATCCTTCGACACGATACTTTATTGTTGGTTTGTTATATAACTCAATAGCCATCGTAAACGCTTCTTTTGATTTTTCGATCAAACGATCTTGCAGACTTTCCATACCCTTTTCCTTTCTTTCGTACCCTTACATTGAGAAATCTAAATAATCACCAGGTCATATTCCCTTTATAATATATATCCACTGATAATTTGACAGATCTGCACGATATTGCTCTGGCCTGTAAATTCAAACTTTACCTTCCCCAATCCACTGAAGTACATTTCAAGCTCACTGTCCAGATCGAGAATGCCTGCAGTCTCTATTGAATAAGCGCTGACTTTTGAATACGGAAGAGAAGTAAAGTCTTTCTTTTTCCCGGTCATTCCCTGCACATTTACCGCAATGACACGTTTGTTTGTAAATACACAGTAATCTCTCATGGCCTTGTAGGCTCCAATGACCTGCTCACCATTAATCAAGATTGGCTGGATGTCTCCCAGAACAGTATTGGGGTCTACCTGTTTCATTTTCACATAAGCACTGTTTGTAAAATCAATCATCGTTTTTTCCTCGCTTTCTTCTTTGTATTTGAGAAGCCGTCTATATAAGCCTTGCGTTTTTTATTGCAAAGATTCTAAAGAGTTCATTAAATCTTCGGTACTCATACCAGATGTAGAGTTTGTATAGGCGTCGGTAATCTGTGCAGCATATTCCATATAAACATCCTGTAACTTTCCAGCCCATTCTTCGTATGTTTCATATTCATCTCCACTTTTTGTCATGAGTTCTGCCATTTCTTCTACACCAGTGTTACAGATTTCTGCTAGTTTTTCGACCTTGCTGTTAGAAAGTTCTGCTAAAGCGTTGAGGTCATTGGCTTTATCTGCAGATTCTGCATTGTACTCTTCAATGAGCCCTGGAGTTGCATCCTGAATTTGCTTTGTATAGTCATCTAAAATAGTCTGATATGTAACTTCAGATTGTGTTTCCTCGGTAGATTCTGTTTTAGTAGTATCGTTCGAAGAACTATCAGATTCCCCTCCACAAGCAATAAGCGACAAGGATAATATTCCTGCAATTAATAAGGTTGCAATTTTCTTTTTCATGGTGTCTCCTCTCTTTCCTTTTCCTCTGTATGAGAAGCCGTCTATTATATAAACGCTTTTGCGGTTATATCTTATTTATTTTCATTATTGATAAGTTCCATTTCAGCATCTGTCGGAGTGCGACCAGCTTTTTTGATCATTCTTATAAATCGTGAGCGCATATTGTCACCCCAGGCACCAGATTTTATTGCATCAGAGCACACCAAACTGGCCTTATCATATCGCCCCTGCTTTTCATATAACATAGCGAGACGCTTAAATGCAGGAGCGTTTGGTGGAGGAGTTTCATCGTATAATTGTTCAATTTTTGCCATTCTCTTATATAGTTTTATGTTTTGAATACACTTTTTCTCTAGGTTTTGTGCACGTTCCCCAGAAAAATCTTTAAGGTTATAGAGAATAGACCATTCTTCCTCAACATCATGCATTTGCGGGAAATATTCATCGGTTATATTTTTATGCTGTTTATCTGACCAAGCACTGTTGCTCCATTTTCCTTTTGTATTTTCACTATATTCTACATTTTTTTTCGATCTAAACAGGTTAAACAATCCCATAATGTTTTCCTCATTTCTACCTTACATTGAGAATATATAAACGCTCTTGGCGCTCATACCATTTTGCCTATTGCCAGGTGCGGAATAAACATGATGTAATAATCATCCACAGTGACTCCAACACCGTATTTATCCCGGTATGTGTCTAAACACTCACATAAATATTCGTCCGTCACGCCCAGATGTTCTGCTACCTCAAAGCGGTTCTGGCAGCCCGCCTCATAGGCTTTGATCAGCCCAGAGAGCCCAATCAGCTTGTTATATCCCCACAACCGGGCCTGTCGTTCCTGCTTTCGGTTTCCGGCATCTGACATATCTAAAATCTCACCGACACTGGTATAGTGGTGTCCAAGCTCTTCAGCTAGAGTACATACTTTTTCTGTGCTAGTATTTACAGATGTATTGATGGCGATATTTCCGTCTATATATATGCCTTTTAAGGTTTCCTCGCCTAGGTAGTAATTGTGTATTTTTACTTTATCTTCAAAGGCTTCTTGCTCTAATTGTTCCAGTTTATTCACGGTAATCCCTCCATAACGTAATAATAGCAGAAGAGGTGTACAATAAACCGGACTTACTTATTTTCTTCTTGCTTGATAAATTTTGCAAATTCTCTAATGCGGTTGAGCTGATCCTCTGTATATTCATCGCCATCGAAATGAGCGGCAATTGTAGTAGGCGCAGACGAATTTTTACATATCTTACCATCAACCAGTTTTTCAGCATCTAATCCTAACTCTCTCGTAATTTTAAGCACGTTTGTTATATTTGAATTAGCAATACCGCGTTTAAGTATACTGTCAAGTGTTGTCCAAGGCATGTCTATTATTTCAGTGAATTTTTTTAGACTTCCATATTCTTCAATAATTAAAGCTTTTAACTGTGCTTCAAGTTCATTCATTAGGTATTGCCTCCTTACTCATTTAATTATGATTTGATGATAGCATTAAAATCTCGAAAAATCAATATAAAATAGTTGGAATAAAAAAATAATTCTCAAAAAATCGAGAAAACATATTGACAATCACGATAATTCGAGTATACTTTAAATCGTAATCACGAAAAATCGAGAAAGGAAGTGAAGCAGTGTTTCCGAATTTAGAAGCAGAAATGGCAAGGTCAAAAATAACACAGGCAAAATTAGCCGATATATTAGGTATTACGCCCACGACTTTATCCTTCAAATTAAACGGAAAAAGTACCTTGTCATTAAAGGAATGTGTGGAGATTAAGCAGAAGGCTTTCCCCGACAAGTCTTTGGACTACCTGTTCCAGACAGATAAGGAGGTGTAACGGAGTCGATGTGCAATAAAAATGACAGGGAGGTGAGGTAGAAGTGAAAGGATATTACGACCCAGAGCATAGTGGCACAGGTTTAGAAGTACCGATTGGCAGATTGAGTATTGAGGTAAGGAACATGCCTGAGTTCCGTAAGTTAGTGGAACAGGCAAAACAAGAAGCTGACCAACTGAAGAAAACAATCGATCAGCTTCAGTATTTTGAATTGAATATCGATTTTACTAGCGAACCTACTTCTTCGGACTCATAGATGCAGCATCTTCTGTAATGAGTATCATTCCGATAAAGTATACGATTGCTTGGATGAAAGCTTTCATATCAGAAACATCCCGATCTTCTTGTTTGCGAATGTAGTGGGCTTCATCATTTCCGATCCACGCAGAACGTTCAGCAAGAGTGGTAATGTTTTCATTTTCGATATATTTCTTAATACATTGAGCAAGAGGCTTTGCTTTTATAGTTTCTTCCTCATTAGGATATTTGTGAATTGCAAAGTCTTTTATAAGGAATTCTAGAGCTTTCCGGTATCCAAGACCCGCGATTTCATCAAGACAAGAGGTTTCGGCTGCAAGTGCTTGATTATATATTTTATCGAATTGAGGAGAAAGATTAGTTATTTTTTTATCAAATTTTTGTTTTACAAAGCGATTTGGCTCTGAATATATCAATAAATCTGCCTCGTAATAATAGGTGCTTGGCATGCTGCGGCTGCTCTTATGAATTGAGTGTTTTGACACGAAAGTGTTTCTGCAATTCCTGCAGAAATCAAATATGCTAACAGAATTATCTGAATCTAAAGAACTTGCAATATATACGGGAGCGATTTTTGTTTTGCAAATAGGGCACTCATTTATATCTTCGTATTCGATATAGGAATCAATGCCATTAATATTATTATGAGTAATTCTTCTTAATTGCTTCATGGTAACACATTCCTTTCATCATTTGATAGGAAGATTATACCAGATACCGGCAACCCGGACAATCCGTAAGGAATACATATTAGAGAGGTGGTGCATGTGAATCCAGATATGAAAAAGATTATGCAAGTGATGATTTCATTATTGGAGGAACAAGAAAAAGCAAAAATAACATACGAATTGGAGAAAACCGCTTAAGGCGGTAAATGATGGACAAGCAGAAAGGAGGCAGCTAGATGAGAAAAGTAAAAAGGATCGCTTATGAAGTAGCGGTTACTGTCTGGGATATTTACATCGGACTTGCACCATTCACAATCCCGTTTACGTTGATCTTGTTTACAGGTTGGGCCTGGAAGCTGCTGGGATGGTGAAGGAGGTGAGGAAAGATGACAAAAGCGGATCTGGTGACGGGCATGACTGTGCAGACTAGGAATGGAGACTGGTCTCTTGTGTATGACGGGAAACTGGTGGACCATGTCGGCTACCTGGACCTTGAAGAATATACAGAGGACCTCCGGGACGAAGATAATGAGTCGAAATTCGACATCATGAAGGTATGCGCCATGTCATACATGGCCCGGACCATAGATGATATCCTGAAAAACCACGGAGAAGTCTTATGGGAAAGAAAATAAGAAGAGCGCCCACATGAGCCGGCAAGCTCGGGCACTCTCGAAATATTATTTAACCTTATTTTACGCGAAAGAGAGGAAATTGTAAATGATTAAAACAGAAAAAGGAAATGTAGTGATGGGATTTCATGGCTCTGCAGAGCTAGATGCGGATTTTGCAGTAATCACAAGAGCGGTCTACTCATGTTTGAAGAGGGAGTTGCATATGTCCGATGAGGAGGTGAAAAGCAGAGTAAGGGAGACTGTAGAAGATGCACTTAACTATAAAGAAGAGGAGGCAGACTTAGAACCGAATCTGAAAAGCTTCCTCCAGCGTATCTTTCAAATATAGGAGGGCAGGACATGTACATAGGCGTAGGTCCGGAAAGCGGGAAAAGAGTCAAAGATAGGGATGCGTTTGGATATGTTTGTGATCGGATATTGATCGGGGATGAGAAAGAGCAGGAAGCTTTTATGGAACTGGTAAAAAACAGTAGCAGTATTCAAGAGCTTGCAGCAAGCGCAATTGATTGGTACTTCTCCGGAAACTGGATTTATGACTCGATGGATAATAAAAAGACAGGATATATTATCCGGTTTTCGGATAACAGCCTTCAGGCAGTTTACGGTACTTATCTGGAAGCTGTGAACCGGGCAAAAGAAATGAGCAAAGAAAACGGGATGGGATTTGTAGTGAATTAGGAAGGAGCGAAGAGAAGATGAACGAGATAATGATGCAGCAAGGGAATGAGATGATGGGACGTAATACGCAGACGGAAATGATGATCAGCCGGCAGGCACAGGAAGTGCAGGCGGCTATGGTGATCGCGAAGCGTTTTCCGCGGGATGAAGTGGACAGCTTTAACAGAATCCTGCGTTCCTGCCAGAGGAAGTCCCTTGCAGAGAGTGCTATGTACGAATATCCACGAGGCGGAACAAAGGTAACAGGTCCATCCATCCGTTTGGCCGAGGCTATGGCGCAGAACTGGGGAAATCTTGATTTCGGGATTACGGAACTGGAACAAAGGAACGGGGAGTCCCAGGTAATGGCATATGCCTGGGATCTGGAGACCAACACTCGGCAGGTGAAGATTTTTAGTGTCCCTCATGTGCGGAGCACAAAGAAAGGGAATGTGACGCTGACAGATCCAAGGGATATTTATGAGATGGTAGCAAATCAGGGAGCCAGAAGATTAAGATCCTGTATTCTTGGTATTATTCCTGGGGATGTGGTAGATGCTGCGATAGAGGAGTGTCAGAAAACTCTGACTACAGGAAATAATGAGCCGCTTATCGATCGTGTCCGAAAAGGGATCAAAATGTTTGAGGATCGTTTTTCTGTTACCCAGGAAATGATAGAGAAATTTATTGGATGTAAAAGCGAAGCATTTAGTGAGAATGATATGATTCGTCTCAACAATGTGTACATTTCTCTGAAGGATGGCATGGCAAAGAGAGAAGATTACTTTGAAATTCCGGCACCGGATTACGATAAAGGAGATTCGGAGATCCATGATCCTTTTGCAACACAGAAAGAAGCTGAAGAAAAGAAAAATGAAAAGAGAGGCGTAAAGAAGGATGGGGAGGAAAAAACTGAAGCTGGATCAGAATAATTATTATTCTCTGGAAGCCAATCAGCAGTATTTTTCCGTATCGCAGTATAAGGATTTTCTGCAGTGTGAAGCCATGGCAATGGCAAAAATCCATGGCGAGTATAAGCCAGAGATGACAAGGGCTATGCTGACAGGATCTTTTGTGGATTCATACTTTGAGGGAACGTTGGATGCTTTTATGAAAGAGCATCCAGCGGTCTTCACTAGAAAGCAGGAACTTCGAAGCGAGTTCCGAAAGGCAAATGAGATTATAGCCCGGATACAATCGGATGAACTGTTCATGAAATTTATGTCTGGGGAAAAGCAGCGGATCATGACTTTTGATCTTTTCGGAGTTCCATGGAAGATGAAGATGGACAGCTATCTGCCAGGGACCTGCATTACCGATCTGAAAGTAGTGGCAAGGTTCCGGACACTTCCATTCTGGCGGTATGACCTTCAGGGGGCTGTTTATCAGGCAGGAGTTTTTATAGAAACGAAAGAAATGCTGCCGTTTTATCTTGCGGTAGCAACGAAGGAGCGGACCATCGACTTGGATATTTTCCAGATTCCACAGGCAACACTTAGCGCTGCACTGACAGAAATAGAGGGTAACATCCAACATTTTTCAGAAGTTAAGAACGGTAAGGTTCCTCCGGTGTATTGCGGAAAATGTGATTACTGCAAGAGTGTTAAGGCTGCTAGGGTCAGAAACTACAATGAATTGCTGGAGGGGTAAGAAATGAAACTAATAAAAATTTTAAGTGATAAAGTACAGATCCGTACCGATCAGGATGAGTTTGGAAATATCCGGATCAATGACCTGATTGCCGTTTCAGATGGGGAGGCAGAATTAGTAACTACTGTTATTTCTGTTACAGATAATGATGTAGAGGCTGGGATTGAAGAAGAGGAATTTATCCTAGGAGGAACCAGCGTTAAGGTGATAGATTGTGCTATCATCGGCAGCATCCGAGAAGGAAAGTTTCAGAAAGCGATTGAACGATATCCAGCGACAGACTGCAAAGCCAGAGAAATTACACCAGATAGTTTCTCGAAGATGCTGCAGGATCCGGAAGAGGGATTTTGCATCGGGAAATATGCCGGGTATGGGTGTGAGGCTTGGGTGGATGGAAATAGGTTCTTCCAGAGGCACGCCTGCATTGTGGGGAATACGGGGTCTGGAAAATCGGAGACAGTAGCTAAGATTTTAGAAGAGGTATCCCAACTACAGGGAGCAAACATTATCCTTTTTGATATTCACGGTGAATACCGGAATTTATCTTATGTCAGGAATATTGATATTGGAGGGAGTTATTCCTTCCCGATCTGGATGTTTGGATTCTCGGACATGGTATCTAATATTTTAAAGGTACGGGAAGAATCCGCTTCCGTGGTAATGTCGGCACTCCGGAAATGTTATTACCAAATGTGCCCGGATGGACGGGAAAATCGTCCGATCTATTTCCGATATGATACGATGTTGGACCTTCTAAAACGTTTAGATACGGAGGAAAAATTAACAGGTGAGATTTACAAAACCGGAGATAAGGCAGGGATGGCGAAAACCGTGAAGGGTGACTTTTATGGGAAATTGTCTAGTGTCATACACTCTATGGAAGATAAACAGAATGATAAGAGGTATTCCTTTCTTTTTAAAGAGGAAGATCCGGAATACTTTACAAAGCTGGTAATGGATATCATGTCAAACGATAAACCAGTGAAAAATATCGATCTGTCAGGTATCCCTCATGATGTAGCAATACCGCTGATTGGAGCGGTTACTCGAATGGTCTATGAGATTCAGAAAACGTGTAGATATCCTGATCTGATTCCGGTAACAGTTTTATGTGATGAAGCACATGTGTATATCCCAAATGATTTCCAACTGTCTGCCTCGGAAAAAAGAATGGTAGCTATTTTTGAGGAGATAGCAAAGGAAGGGAGAAAATTTGGGACAACCTTGATCGTGGCAAGCCAGAGACCGTCGGAATTAAACAAAACAATTATGGCACAGTGTGCAAATTTCATCGTAGCAAAACTGAATAATGAAAATGACAAATCCATGATTAAGGGGATGCTTCCAGACGGAAATGAAAATGTTGTTGATACGACTTCTACATTTAGTCCTGGTGAGGTGCTCATGATCGGGGATGCAGTACAAATCCCATTAAAGATTCAAGTAGAGCTGGCAAAACAACGGCCAGAGTCACGGACAATCCCATTCTGGGATGAGTGGAAAGCGAAAAAGGCTATGGATCTGAAAACGGGGATTGATACATATATGAAGATTTCATAAAAAGGAGGAAAAACGATGAAACACATTAACCTTGAAACATTTGCAAATGGAGCGTTTACCGCACAGGTGAATCGGGCAATCGAAGAAGTGACAAAGAATATCCAGGATCCCAATACGGAACCGGGAGCAGCCAGGAAGATTACGGTAACAATCGGATTTAAACCGAACCAGGATCGGAATTTTGTGGCAACTGGCGTACAGACAAAAACAACGCTTGCCCCGGCTCTTGGTGCTGTGACTGCAATCAGCATGGGGAAAGATATCCGAACCGGTGAAGTAGAAGCGGTAGAGGTTAATACCGGTCAGATTCCCGGCCAGATGTCTATGGATGATGTGCAGGCTTCCTCTCCGGAGAGTGGAGGAACGGTTGAGGTAGATGGAAAGACCGTGGACGCTGAAACTGGAGAGATTAAAAGTGACAAGGTTGTTGATTTGAGGAAAAAAGCATAAGGAGGATAAGAAACAATGATGGAAGGATTAAAAGAGGCATTAGCGTATATTACAGATCTGAAGGAAAAGAGCATGGATCCCAAAGTATTAGAGATTGGCGGTGATACCTACTGCGATAAAAATCTGACACGTTATCATAGGTTCCCAATGGCAGAATATATCAAGGTAAGTACATTGTCTGCACTTGTTGGCTATATCAAAGGAAAGCCGGAGGAGCTTCGGGAAAGCATGATTTTACATGTGATCAGCCCGACAGAAGTTAAGCTGTATTCCGGCCTGATCGATGAGAGGGATAGAGAAACGTTGGTAAATGCAGTGGCCATCGTAAACGAGTTCCAGTTCGATCATTATTACGACCAGGAACGTTTTCTGATTGAATTACAGGCTAACTTTTTGGAAACAGAAGATTTATCAACCATCATGAAAGTGGCCGGCAATATTAAGTCTGGAACTACAGCGAATTATTCTGATGACGGGGTATCACAGAAAACGACTGTCAGGATGGGAGTAGAGCTTAGCGATGTGATTGTTCCAAACCCAGTGAAACTCCGGCCTTACCGTACCTTTGCAGAAATCGAGCAGCCGGAGAGCAGTTACGTATTCCGGATCAAGGACACAGACAGAGGACCGGGATTTAAGCTGGTAGAAGCAGACGGCGGATTATGGAAGAATGGGACAATGAAAAAGATTAAGGAATATTTGGAGTTTGAGCTGAAAGAAGAGCTTGAAAAGTACCATATCACAGTGATCGCATAAATATTTTTGTACCTCCTTTTTGAAAAAGGAAATATATCACAATGTCACTCGAAAACAGCAGCCCCCTGCCGGACAAAACCCTGGCAGGGGAGAAAGGAGGAAAAAGATGGATCCAGTTACCTTTCATGTTCCGGGAAAACCACGAGGAAAGGCAAGGGCACGGACAGTGCGAAATCAGAATTCAAACCGTACCGTTTCCTATAAACCGGAAAAGGATCTCTTATATGAAAACCTGATCAAGGAACGGTTCCTCAACCAGGCAGGAGGATTCTATATCGAAAGAGGGAAGCCGGTGACTCTTCGGATCGTTGCCAGGTTTCTTCCTCCAAAGAGTACATCAAAGAAGAAACAGAAGCAGATGTTGGATGGAGAGATCTTTCCGCTGAAGAAGCCGGACATGGACAATATCGTGAAAGTAGTAGCGGATGCCTTAAACGGTGTGGCCTACAATGATGATACCCAGATTGTCCTGGTATCAGCCAAGAAAGCTTATTCGGCCATAGAAGGGATTGACGTTACGGTAGAGGAATATAAAGACGGGAAGTAGGTGATTATATTGGCCCGGCTTAGAAAAGACGGCCTTAACTACTTTCCTTTAGATGTTGATTTTTTTGACGATGAAAAAATTAAAATCCTGGAAGCCCGGTATGGGGCAGACGGCATTACCCTGTATCTGTATCTTTTGTGCAGGATTTACAGGCAGGGGTATTACATACAGGTAAATGAAGATTTTGAATATCTCGTATCTGCCGAGTTAAAAATGGGAGCAGATAAGGTGAAGCAGGTTTTAACATTCTTACTGTCACGGTCACTGTTTGATAACACACTTTTTCAGTCGGACGCTGTTCTAACCTCTGCCGGAATACAGAAAAGGTGGCAGATCGCCAAGAAGGAAGCGGCGAGAAAAACACCCATTGAAGTCGGGCGGTTTTGGCTTTTAAAAAGAGAAGAGACCGAGCCCTGTATTAAGTGCACCCTTTTTGATGATTGTTCCGGGAAAAACAAGAATAATTCCGGGAAGAAAGAAGATAATTCCGGGGGAAAAACCATAAAGGAAAGTAAAGTAAATAATAATATATATATTCCCTTCCAGCCAGAAGAGTTAGAACAGGCATTTCAGACCTATCTTCTTGTTTACAGCCATAATCATGGGGAGTTGTTGCCGGAGCAGATCCAGATTTTGAGGGAGGAATTGATAAGCCTTTCTTCTGATGCGGCAGAGAGACTTGCTATTGTCAGGAAGGCAACCACAAGGGGATGGAAGGGATTTTATCCAATCAGGAAGCAGGCTAATGAGCCGAAACATAAGAAAGACAGTTTTAACAACTTCAAGGGTCGTGACTACAGCGGCCAGATGGATGACCTGACAAAAGCTTTGATCGAAGGAGGAAAAAGAGAAAAGAATTAAGCGATATACCAATTTCATATACGTCCGGGAAGCGCATGGTAAACCGGATGTATGAGAAAAACACAGAAATAGAAAGGAGCCAGCCTCCTGCAGGGGTAAGGGTATACCGGGCTTCTTGATGTGATGCTAAATTATGGATTTTATAACATGGACTGTATGGAGGGGATGAAGGAGTTCCCGGACAAATTTTTCGATATTGCAGTTGTAGATCCGCCATATTTTTCTGGACCAAATAAGCGGAAGTATTATGGAAGGTCAGAGAGCACAACAAAAATTAATCGAAGAAAATATGATGTGATAGATTCGTGGGAAGTCCCTAGAAGAGAATATTTTGAAGAATTGCTTCGTATATCTAGGCATCAAATTATATGGGGATGTAATTACTTTGATTATCATTTTGGACCAGGAAGAATTGTATGGGATAAATGCAATGGTAAGAGTTCTTTTTCTGACTGCGAGATAGCTTTCTGCAGCTTATATGATTCTGTTAGATTATTTCGTTATATGTGGAATGGGATGATGCAGGGTAAAAGTATTGATGAAGGTTGGATCCAGTTAGGGAATAAGAAACTTAACGAATACCGTATCCATCCGACACAGAAACCAGTAAATTTATACCGGTGGATTGTACGTGAATATATAAAGCCAGGATGGAACGTACTTGATACTCATGTGGGGAGTGCAAGTAGTCTGATTGCGTATCACGAAAATAGGTTGCGATATGTAGGGTTTGAGAAAAATGAAGTGATATATCAAAAGGCGAAGGATAGGCTGGATATATTTTGTAGTCAAATGAGCATCTTTGACTTTTCAGATACGTTACTTTAGAGATTTGTACCTTGACAATTGAATATTGATGGTTGGTTTTTTATTGCATAAAAAATGGACGTTTACCAGCAGGAAATACCCTGCTGGCCGTCTCCCTGACCGGCCATGCGTTGTGCTACTTAGAGCGCGATTCCACGGCATCCTCACCGCATGTGAGACGTGTCGCTTTAGGTGGCACGGCGAGCTTCAAACATCGTCCTATTAATATAGACACTTTAATAAGCGAAAACTGACGGAGAATTGATAAAAAAATGAAAAAAACGAGCTGATGGAAAAATTGATATATTCATAGTTCTGTTGGCGGTCATATGCTATTTAACGTATTTGAAGAGCAGGAAAGGAGCAAGAAATGACTCAAAAAGAAAAGGGGATATGCAAAAAATATAGTGCAAGAGATGAGAACGGATTTGTACATTGCAAAGAATGTCCTCTTGTAGTGGATGCAGACGGATTTATGTGCAAGGCAAATTCCAGATACAACCGGAGGACAAAGGAATGGGAAAGGAGATGATAAGGAATGACACCAGAAGAAGCGATTAAAATAGCTATACATTGTTTGGGTGTGCAAGCAGAACAGGAAGTTTGCGAAGAATGTGACATATATGGTAATTGCCATACTGATTGTAAGGATGTGGCAGTAGTGGCAATCAAATCCCTCGAAGAAATCCAGAAGTACCGGAAAATTGGCACTGCGGAAGAGTGCCGGGAAGCGGTGGAGAAGCAGAAACCGAAAGCGCTTGAATTTTACGGAGACAACGAAGATGGAAAACTGTTATGTAAAAACTGTGGAGAGGACTTGTGGGATTTAAAAGATTGCGGTTTTTCTAATTGTCCGTACTGCGGACAAGCGATTCGGTTGGATGAGAATTTGGAGGGCAGACAATGAGACTGATTGATGCAGACGAATTTTGCAGATATACAGATGAGCATTGCCAAGATGGTTTTGCGGATTTATGGAAAGAACTTATCAGAAGACAGCCAACAGCTTTTGACAAAGAGAAAGTGATAAAAACACTAAAACATTTAGAGAGCGATACTTTTGATTATTACAACAAATATAACGATGAACAGGCATTTGGAGAAAGTGCAGCATTTCGAGCAGCGGCTGAAATTGTAGAAAAAGGCGGGATTGAGAATGAAGAAATATAAGTATTTGCTGGTGATGGCTGCTATATCAGCAGCTTTATTAACCGGCTGTGCAGAACAAACAAAGCCGGCGCCAGAGCCGGAACCAATTGAAATCCAAATCCCGGAACCCTGCCGTTATGGTTTTGTCATGATCCGGACGCCGGAGGGCAATGAGACAATGTACTCCAGCAGCATAGACATCCAGAACGATGGCAAGGACGGGAAAGCGATCTATATTGTTTTGGACAAAGGGGTGATGCAGCAGTGAGAAGGAAAGGAAGAACCCGGAAGGAACAGAAGATTGCCAGCAAAGCGGCCTATGATTCTATGGAGAGTAATGTTTCCGGGGAGGCAGCGAGGAGATTTATACATAAGGCCTATACCAGCTACGGTGTAGAAGATTGTTTGAAAAAATGGGGAATAGACGTGAAGGAGGAGGTCAAGCCATGAGACATATATACTGTGCAGCCTGTGGGAAAGAGGTTCACTATTCCCAGGCAGTACATATAAGGGCACATGAATGTACGGACGTGTACAAGTTCCGGACACAACCAATGGATTATTTTGATATGTGCCGGAATTGTTATGAGAACATGAGGGGAGGCGGTGCCGGTGGACAAAAAGGTTTTAAGTGATTATATCGACGCTTGTGAGTTTATCAAAGAGACAGAGGAAGAGATCAAGAAGCTGGAAAAGAAGAAGCGGATCGTGCAGGACAAGGTAAAGGGGAGCAATCCGGATTTCCCTTACGAGCAGCGGTCTTTCAACCTGGGAGGCACGGTTGAGACTTTGGCAGAAGCGGGACTGCTTGCCAGAGAGCGGCAGATCCTGGAGACACAGAAGAGGGAAGCGGAAGAACTGAAGCTGCAGGTGGAAGAGTGGATGCAGGAGATTCCCTTCCGGATGCAGCGGATCATCCGGTACAAGTTCTTTAAGGAGCTGACGTGGGAGGAAGTGGCAACGCTGATGGGTAGGAAGTGTACAGCAGCAAGTGTAAAGATGGAGTTTCAGAGATTTATGGAAAAAACTTAATGTTTGTTACGAATGTTACACATGTTACTTTTTAAAGTGCTATAGTATAAGCTGAAAGAAGTGGATGACAGCAATGTATCTACTTTTCCCACCCTCATAACTTATATTGAAAAACCGAGAAAAGACGCTTTGCTTCGGCAGGGCGTCTTTTAATGTTGTAAAATGTCAAAATATGGGATATTATAGAAGTAGGTTTTTCGATGTGAGGGGAACGGGGGATAATTATGAATCAAAGTCAAAGTGAAAAATCAAAAACAGGTATGAAGTTTATTAAGGAAAGTCTGTCATGGATAATCGCCATAGGCGGATTAATTACTAGTATTATAGGTCTGACTAAAGGATCGGCCTTTACAGCAGGAGTAGTTTATGTAATTATAATAATAGACTCAATAATTTTGATTGCTTTAGGGATATATGCAACAATTTCTTTTTATAAAAACAGAAGTGAAATAGAAGAAAAGGAAAACGAGCTATTAAACGAGAAATATAATTTAGAACAATTGTCTAGTAAATATTCAGAGCAGACAAAAGCATATCTTTCTCTTGGAACAAATTGTAATTATGTAATCAAAACATTGCATAGGTTTCTAAATAGGTTATATGATTTGACTTATCAATCCTTAGATGGAACAGATGCAATTAATGACGAAGAGAAAGATATGGCTGCACATGGATATGAAAAATGTGAAATTGAAAAGAAAACAATTATAATGGCAAAAGAAAAAGATGATAAAATATCGAGCCAATTATTTGACGACTATAAAAGGTTTTTAAGTAATATATTAAATAAAACGCAAGATAATATTGAAAAATATTTAAGAGTAAAGGGATATGATTTGGAAGTGTCAGTTACTGTAAAGCAATTAATTGAGCCATCTTTACAAAGCAGTGAGAAAGATTTCATTAGTATTCCTTATGTATATACAGCTTTTAGAGATTCGAGAACATGGACAAAAAAAGTTAGAAAGGAAGTCGCACAAAAAAAGTATACAATTGATAAAAATTCTGATTTCATACATTGCCTTTCACAAGGATTTTATATTTTTAATAATAAAACAAATGAAAGTCGTGATTATTGTAACGAAAATACGGAATTTGACAAATATTATAATTGTGGCGCTACAACACTTATATGTTCTGTAAAAGAAAATTCAGAAAAATATATATATGGATTTCTTGCATGTGATGTACTGAATACTAGTGGTGATAATGATGAAATTATTGATAATGTAATTGCTGGATTTTTAGAGTTTACTGCATACGCTATTGCCGTATACTTTGATAACATAGATTTTAATTGGGAATTTTGTCAAATTTCAGATAAATATGATACGTTCTGGAATATGGTATCTAATAAATACTTATTTGCAATTTAGAATTCCATATGTTATTATAATAAACAATTATGATGGAGGTTGGGTATGATAAAAGAAAGTTCTTTTAAAATTGACAGGAAAATTATAAACGGTAATATGAGTAGTAAAAAAGTAGAAGAAATAGTTAAGTATTCACAAACATTAAATCAAAGGATTAAGAAACATGATGGTAAAACAGGAAAAGTAGTAGTATGAGTTTTAACCATGCAAATGAGCACCCTTCGGGGTGCTTTTCTAATGCCTTATGGAGCATATCATCAATGGCAGATGTGCAGGATCGCGCCCTGTGTCCCGGTTCGACTCCGGGTGCTCCGTTTTTAATACAGATTAGATCGAGAGGTGGTGAGATGCCAAGATCCAGGAGTCCGAAGCGGGATAAAGCATATCAGTTATGGCTTGCTTCGGATGGAAAAAAGAAGTTAAAAGATATAGCAGCGGAACTTGAGGTATCCGAAACCCAAGTCCGAAAATGGAAAAATCAAGATAAATGGAATGGTAACGTTACTAATCAAATGAAAGGTAACGTTACCAAACGAAAACCTGGCGCACCCAAAGGCAATAAGAACGCTGTAGGGCATGGCGCTCCGAAAGGGAACCAGAACGCCACGAAACACGGACTCTTCTCCCGGTATCTTCCAGAGGATACCCGGGAGATTTTCTTTTCCCTGGATTCTGAAGATCCATTGGATCTGCTGTGGGACCAGATCAAACTGGCATACACGGCAATCATGAGGGCACAGCAGATAATGCATGTCAGAGATCAGGAGGATAAGACTATCGAAAAGGTAGAGGAAAAGAACGGTAATGTGATTGGCGAGCGTTGGGAGGTACAGCAGGCCTGGGATAGGCAGGCTTCCTTCCTGCAGGCACAGGCCAAGGCGCAAAGGGAGCTGACAAGCATGATCCGGCAGTATGAAGAGCTGCTGCATAAGAACTGGAAGCTGGCAACGAAGGAACAAAAGGCAAGGATTGAGCAGCTGAAGGCGCGGACAGAGCAAATTAAGGGAGCAGATCAGAACCCAATTGAAGATAAAGTTCAGAAACTCTTTGATACGATCGGAGGTATGTTAGATGAATCTGAATAGCATCTACACACCGAAGCAGATCGAGATCCTGAAAGCCTGCCGGAATACAGACTGGTTCATGCTGATCAACCACGGAGCGAAGCGATCCGGGAAGACCCAGCTGGATAATGATGTTTTTCTGCAGGAGCTGATCCGGGTCCGAGGGATTGCAAATAAGCTGGGGATTGATACCCCACAGTACATCCTGGCTGGGTATTCGATGGGAAACATCCAGGACAATATCCTCACAGAGTTATCTAATAAATATGGATTTGAGTTCAAGTTTGACCGGTTCAATAACTTCAATCTCTTCGGAGTGAAGGTAGTACAGACTTCTCATGGGAATATTAGCGGACTTGGCCGGATCCGAGGCATGACAGCGTTCGGGGCATACATTAACGAAGCTTCTCTTGCAAATCAGGAAGTATTCGATGAGATCAAAGCTAGGTGCAGTGGACCGGGAGCCCGGATCATTGCAGATACGAACCCGGATCATCCGGAACATTGGCTGCTAAAGGATTATATCAAGTCTCCTGCAGAGGGAATCTTAAGCTTTCACTTTGCTTTGCAGGATAATACCTTCCTGGATCAGAGATACATCAAAAATATCATTGAGACCACCCCGAAGGGAATGTTCTCTGATCGTGGTATTAAAGGACTCTGGGTATCCGGAGAAGGCGTTGTCTATCCGGACTTCGATCAGAATGTACATGTGATTACACCGGAGCAAGCGCGAGGCATCATATTTGAACGCGTGATTGCTGGCGTGGACTGGGGCTGGGAACACTGGGGAGCTATTGTTGTGATTGGTGTGAAAGCGGGGAGTTATTACATCATCGAGGAACATGCAGCACAGCATAAACATATCAACAGCTGGATAGCTGTAGCGAAGGATATTATCAGACGGTATGGTAATATCCCTTTTTATTGCGATCCGGCCAGGCCGGAACATGTAGCATCCTTCCAGGAGGCAGGGATCAATGCTTTCCTGGGAAATAACAGGGTGCTGTCCGGAATTGAAGCAGTAGCCACATTGATGACGAACCGGCAGTTTTTCATAGTGTATTCACAGTGTCCGCGGTTCCGGGATGAGATATACAAATACATCTGGAAGAAGAATACTGGAGAGCCATTGAAAGAGAATGACGATGTTCTCTGTGCGATCCGGTATGGAATCTATTCGGATATGACAGTAAACAAGATAGAACAGCCTAGCCAGAATCGGATGGAGCAGGCTAGAAGATTGAAAGGAATGTTGTAAATGGCAGAAGAGATGCTGAAAGCAAATGAATTTGAACATGGAATAGACGGTCCGTATAACGTGCATAAGAGTTTCCAGCAGCTCTATGGTCCCGAAGCAAATTATTCTTATCGGGCAGACAGTGCGAAGGAGATATTGGAAGATATCGGAAAGCTGACTGCGATGATTATGGATCACTATACCGTACAGTGTCCAAGGCTGGAGGCACTGGATGATTATATGAAAGCTCGGAATAATGGGATTTATGACGATGACAGCCGACGAATTGAAAAAGGTCGTGCAGATCATCGGGTAGCGCACAATTTTGCCAAGGTCATTAACGTATTTGATGTAGGATATAACACCGGCGTTCCGATCAAGAAGGTCAGTGATATAGAGCGGGTGAACCAGATTATTCAAGAATATGATGACGCAAATGATATTGAAGCTTTGGACAGTGAACTCTGGCGGGATATGAAAAAATATGGCCGGGCTTATGAGCTGCAATACAGAAATGAAGAGGATGAGGACCGATCTGTCATATGTAATGTGTTTGAAACGTTTGTCTGCTATGGAACCGATGTGGAGAGGACGCCGTTGTTTGCAGTCCGATATCCGAGATATAAGATTGGTACTCAAGAGCGAGTTAAAGTTTATGTCTATACGGATACCGAGGTGATCATATATAAAAGTTGTGAGATGGCAGCGTTGAAGCTGGAAGAAGAAGACAGAGAGACACATGAGTGGGGAGAGGTGCCCGTGACAGAATATTCTCCTGATCGATACCGGATGGGTGGATATGAGGACGTGATCCCACAGATTGATGCTTACGATGCTGCACAGTCCGACACGGCAAATTATATGACAGACCTGAATGAAGCAACATTGGTAATCACTGGTGACCTGAACCTGCAGAAGTATTCTGTAAAAGATATGGTAGAAATGAAGAAGGCGAATCTGCTGCTTTTGTCTTCCGGGATTAATCCGGATGGGAGCAGGGAACAGACGGATGCCAAGTACGTGTACAAACAGTATGACGTCACCGGAGCAGAGGCATATAAAGACCGGCTGCAGAAGGATATCCATAAGATTTCTATGGTGCCTGATCTGACAGACGAAGCATTTGCCGGAACACAATCTGGCGAGGCTATGAAGTATAAGCTGTTTGGGTTCCAGCAGATTGCCAAATCTGGACAGAGGGGCTTTAAGAAGGGCCTTATGCGGAGATATCGGCTTCTCATGAATATCAAGAACTTTGTGAATGAGGCAGACAATACGGATCTGGGAAATCTTACAATCACGTTTACTCCGAACCTGCCGAAAGCAGTTTTGGAAGAAGTAAAAGCGCTGGTGGATTCAGGGGCAGAGTTCAGTCAGGAGACGTTGCTTGGACTTGCGTCGTTTGTGGATGATATCAAGACAGAATTGGACCGCATCCAGAAAGAGAAAGACGAAGCCCAGCAGAATGATCCAATAATGGCGCAAATGTTTGGAGGTGCGGTAGATGACCAGTCAGGAGTACTGGAAGAACCGGGAGATGGAGCAGAGGAAGCATAATATCCGGGATGAAGAAGAATACAAGAAGCACATCCAAGAGATCTATCAGAACATGATTGATGAGATCGAGAAGGAGATCAATGGTTTCTATGGAAAGTATGCGAAGAAGGAAGGTATCACGATTGCAGAGGCGAGGAAGCGTGCGGCTAAAGCGGATATTGAGGCTTTGGGGCGTAAGGCTGCTAAATATGTGAAAGAGAAGAATTTCTCCCAGCGGGCTAACGAAGAGATGCGGCTGTACAACTTAACTATGAAGGTAAATCGGCTGGAGCTTTTGAAAGCCCAGATCGGTCTGGAGATGGCGGCTGGTTTTGATGAACTGCAGAAGTATTATGAAGAGATATTGACTGATCGAGCACTGGCGGAATTTGAGCGGCAGGCCGGCATACTGGGGAAGACAATCCAGAATAATGCGAAGGCTGCCAATGCTATCGTAAATGCTTCTTTCCACAATGCCACATTTTCAGACCGGATCTGGATGTATCAGGACATGCTTAAGAATGAGCTATCCAGTCTGCTGCAGACTGGGCTGATTCAGGGACAGAGCTCAAGGCGTCTGGCAACGCATCTTCGGAAGCGTTTCGGAGTCAGCCAGAGCAATGCTGAAAGGCTGATGACCACAGAGTTACGAAGGGTTCAGACAGAAGCAGCAAGACAGTCCTATGAAGTAAATGGAAACGTAGAATATAGGTTTCTTGCAATAAATCCTATGGGGGCTTGTCCTATATGTAGAACTCTTGACGGGAAAGTATTCAAAGTAGAGAAAATGATGCCGGGGACTAATGCTCCACCAATGCATCCACGATGCCATTGTGCTACGGCTCCATATTGGGATGAGGCGGCATTTAATGATTGGCTTGAAACTGATACCGATATGGAATTTGCAGAGTGGAATCGGTTGAAAAAGAAAGAAAAGAAGGATATACTAGAAATAGATGATAAAGGCGATTTGTATACAGACCTAAAAGATATGTCAGATGATTTAGCAGAGAGGTCGTTGCAAGTAAATCATTATTTAAATACCTTAAACCTTCCCAAAAGTAAATGGAGTGGTATTACAAAGGTAGTGACTGCAAAAGAGTTGCCGAAAGCTGTGGGAAGAACCAAAGTGAACGGAGATATACTTCTGAGAAATGACGCAAGTATAAAGACGATAATACATGAACATTTGCATACACGTTCTGTTTTGAATAATAGAGCCGCATATCGAGAAAACAAATGGTTTGAAGAAAATGCATGTGAAATGCTTGCAGAAGAAATATGTAATAAAAGTGGAATAACATACAAAAGAACATATAAAAATGTGACAGAGCCTCTTAGAGATATAGCTGGGATTACAAGTCAGTATATATCGGATTACGAATTTGCGTTAGATTATTTCAATGTTGGGCTTGAGAATAGAGAGCAGTGGTTAGTAGAATTGGCAAATAAAGAAACTGATTCATCTGTAAGAGGGCGTATTTTGGATTTGATAGGAGAGATTAAAAATGCCAAGAGATCTTAAAGAATTGGAAAGAATTATCTTTGGTAAAGACATGACGGATAAGGAATGGTTAGAATTAAATAAAGAAGTAGACGAAGCTTGGAAAAGATCAACAGATGAGGAAAGACAGGAATTTGAAGATAGCGGTGCGGGCGATATGTTGGGACAAATAATAGAGTTTATGGATTAATACCACCAGTCAGAAATGGCCGGTGGTATTTTTATGCCAGTTTTTAGGAGATTTATATGAAGATCAATGTACTTGGGACGGAATATAGCTTGTTGGAAGTGCCCAAAAGAGATGATCCATCCCTTGCGAATAATGATGGGTATTGCGATACAAGCGTGAAAAAGGCGGTCGTCGATGAGATGAAGGAAAAAGAACCTGGAATGAAGGAAAATTTATCCTATTATCAGAAGCAGGTAAAACGACACGAGATCATCCATGCCTTTTTATATGAATCTGGTTTGGACACATGCTGTGAATGGGTTTGTGAAGAAATGGTTGACTGGATGTCAATTCAGTTTCCGAAGCTTCAAAGAGCGTTTGAAGAGGTGGGCTGCTTATGAAAAAACTGAATATGAACAGTATGATTAAGGTTAAATTGACTCCTTTTGGAGCGGATATATTTTACCATCAGTACGATGAGTTAAATAAAAAAATATTAAAGGCTGGAGGGGAGCCAATACATCCTCGAATGCCTCAAATAGATGACGAAGGTTTTTCGAAATTTCAGTTGCATAATTTTATTAATTTGTATGGCAATTATATGACGGTCGGTCAAAAGAATGTTGTCGAGGATATATCTATATACATTGATGAGGCTGATTTGGAGTGAAGTATTATACCATAACAAAAGATGCGGATATGCTGGCCCCTAAATGGCTGGCTGCTCGCATTAACTATGGAAGCGTAAAGTTTGTGTATTGTTTTGTAGACGGCTCTGCAAGATTGAAAGGGGTGAGGATCAATGGCCGGATTGCGAAAATTGGCGACAAGATTTTATTTGACGGCAAGCGGTTATCAGTAGAAAGGCGGTGATCCAATATCTCCCACCGGCAGGGAACGACCGGGACAGTAAAGGAGTGATGTTATTTGATTGCAGTAAGCGTCCAGAAGGACAGGATTACAGTCTCTGGCCATGCAGGTTTTGCAGAGGCTGGGAAAGATATCGTCTGTGCCGGAGTGACGGCGCTGACACAGACATTGATAAAAGCGGTCAGTGATTTGGCTGAAGATAAAATTCAATATGAAATATCGCCTGGAAGGGCTGATATACATTATGGGAATCTGTCGGAAGAAGGAAAGCTTCTGGTGGATTCCTTTTTCATTGGTATCTGTATGATTGCTGATGAATTTCCGGATTGTGTCCGGATTGATTGACCAGGCGTGAGCGTCAAAAAACCTTACGGATATGGCAGGCGTGGAACCATCAAAAAGCTACGGCGGGCAGGCGTGAGGCCCTTAAATTACGGAACAAAAACAGGAGGTAATAGATAGTGAAATTCAAAGAATTTATGATGCTTCAGCTGTTTGCTGATGATCCAGGCACTGGAGGTGCCCCTGGGACCGGTGGTGGCACAGATCCGGGAGCCGGTGGCGACAATCCGGACGATGATGATACGGACGATGGCGGGGATGATGACGATGACAATCCGGATGATGAGAAGAAATATTCCATCAAGGAAGTAGATGAGCTCATTAAGAGGAAAAAGGCTGAATGGGAAAAACAGAAGAGAAAAGACGATGACGAAGCAAAGAAATTTGCTAAGATGAATGCCCAGGAAAAGGCCGAGTACAAACAGCAGCAGCTTGAAAAGCGCATCCAGGAGCTGGAAGACGAAAAGACACTCGCCGGCATGAGGGACGAAGCAAGGAAGCAGCTTTCGGAGAAGGGTATCAATATTTCTGATAATCTTCTTGAGTTCATGGTGTCCAAGGATGCCGAGAAGACTAAGAAGGCAGTTGATTCTTTTGCGGAGCTGTTTAATGCAGCCGTGAACGAGGCGGTAAAAGGGAAGGCAAGGCAGACCACTCCGAGAGAGGGCAGTAGCTTTTCCGGAGGGAAATCTTCCCTGGATATCGGAAAGATGGCGAGGGAAGCCAGAATTATTAAATAAAATGGAGGTATAAAAAATGAATGTGAGAAAATTAAATTTACAGCTGTTCGGACAGACATTTAACCCGGACAACGTGACAATGTACGAACAGAAAGACGGAACAATTCCGCAGAAGCATACAGAGCTGATTTTAAAAGAAGTCATGAACGGCAGCCAGATTATGAGGCTGGCTAAGTATGAGGAGATGGACGACAAAGAAAAGGATTTTGAATACTTTGCCAAAGGTCCTGGAGCTTACTGGGTAGGTGAGGGTGAAAAAATTCGGACGTCAAAACCGCAGTGGATGCATGCAAAAATGGTGGCGAAGAAACTAGCCGTTATCGTTCCATGCTCCAGAGAGTATCTGCATTATAAGATGTCTGATTTCTTTGAAAAGATGAAGCCGAAGATTGCAGAGGCATTTTATAAGAAGTTTGATGAGGCAGCAATCTTGAATCTGGACAATCCGTTCCCACAGTCTGTAGATGAGTCAGTTGCAGAAGCGGGAAATGTAATTTCCGGAGGAATCACTTATGGCAATATCCTTGCTTTGGAAGATCTGCTGAATGATGAGGATTACGATGTAAATGCATTTATTTCCACAAAGAAAAATCGCAGTACTCTTAGGAATGTTCACCGGATTGAGAATGGCGTCATTGTAGAATCCCTATATGACAGAGGAGCGAATACCATCGACGGGCAGCCGGTGGCAGATCTGAAGAGCCTGGAAAAGGGCAATCTTTATGCCGGTGATTTTGATTATATGTACTATGGAATCCCCTTTGGAATGTCTTACAAGATTGATGAATCTGCACAGCTTTCTACAATCGTGAATGAAGATGATTCTCCGGTGAACCTGTTTGAGCAGGAATTGGCAGCCCTTCGTGTCACAATGGATGTGGCCTTTATGATCGTAAAAGACGAAGCGTTTGCAAAAATTGAAAAAGAAGGAGAAGTGATCGGAGACGACATTTTAAGTATTCCGGCGCAGGGAGCAACTCTCTATGGTAAGAAAGTAAGTTCACTTATTGGAAATGACGTGAAAGTGTATAAAGACGGCAGCGTGGTAGGTACTCTAAAGCACGTAACCGGCTACACCCAGTTTAATGACTCAAATCCGGAGGAGCAGGAGGGATATTTCTTCCCATTCAAGCTTACGAAAACAGGAACAAAGATGACGTTTAAAAAGAATGGTTCGGAAACGAAAAAAGATATTAATTGGGAAGCGGATAATGTATTCCGCGTAACCAAGGACGATACCTTTGAAGTGGAAGTGGATGGAAGCTCTGTTGTTACTTTTAATTTCAAGAAGGCGACATTCCAGGAATAGGAGGGAGCAAAGTATGTATAAGGTAATCAAGTATTTTACAGATTTGCATGATAAGTATCACCCATATAACGTGGGTGATACCTTTCCCCGTGCGGGGATTGAGGTTACAGAAGAACGTCTGAAAGAGCTGGCCGGAAGCGACAACAAACAAGGGACGCCTCTGATCGAGCTTGTAGAGGAGAAAAAGCCGGCATCTCAAAAAGCTCCAACAAAACGGGCGGCAGCTAAGACTTCAACGAAGAAATAGGAAGGCGGTGGCGCTATGCTTGAAGATCTGAAACGGATGTTGGGACTTCCGCTCCATGAGGATGAGGAGCTTGATAAAAAGCTGGACTGGATTCTTTCTACCACCAGGGCAAGGCTGAAAGTCCTTCTGGGCGGCATTGATCCGGAGGATGACTTGGATTATATCATCACTGAAGTCTCGATTGTCCGCTATAACCGGATTGGATCAGAAGGGGCGCAATCTCACACAGTAGAGGGTGAAAGTACCAGCTTTCTTAATTCTGATTTTGATGCCTACATGGATGATATCCAGGCATACAAGGAGTTGAAGAATATTGATATATCAAAAGGAGGGATTCGCTGGATATGAGATACGATACACCAGTATATTTCCAAAAGATCACTCCCGGAGAATACAATCCTAAAACCGGGAACTATGCGGATGATACCGTTGGGGAAGCTATGCGGTATGCGTCTATCATGGACACCGGTACGGATATGCTGAAATTGGTCTATGACGGCCCAAAGCAAGGGAGTCTTACCATTCAGCTCCAGAATCATTATGAGGAGCCTTTTGACCGAATTAAAGTGAGGAATACTCTCTATAATGTGGATTATTCCCGGGAACTTCGGACAAAGCAGGTGTTTGTGGTATCGGAGGTGCAGTGATGGGTGATATCAAGATTGTCGGCATGGAAAAGCTACAGAAGAAATTGCGGAATAATGTCAACATGACCAAAGTCCGCACTACTGTGCAGAAAAATGGAGATCAGTTGAATGACCGTATGAAAGAGAATACTAAAACAGCATTTACTAAGGGCTATAGCCAAGGAGACACAGCAGGAAGTATTAATACGGTAATTACAGAGGGTGGTTTGACTGCAGAGGTAGGACCTACAACGGAATATGCCCCATATCCTGAATTTGGGACCCGTTTTATGGAAGCAGAACCATTTGTTAAGCCTGCTTTTGATGCGCAAAAAGAGATTTTTAAGAAAGACATGAAAAAGCTGGTAGAGTGAGGTGAGCGGAATGGATCCACAGCAAGAACTCTTTACAGAGCTGTTATTAAGGTTAAAAGAAAAGGGATATGACGTGTATGATACCTTCCTCCCTCCGGAGGGCACGTCATATCCTTTTATTTATCTGGCAGACAGCCAGCAGACCGATGATCCGAACAAGACAGCGATTTTCGGAAATGTGTACCAGACAATCCATGTCTGGCATAACAATCCCAGGCAGCGAGGTACAGTGTCAGGGATTTTGCTGGATATTAAAGAAATTTGTTACAGATTAGAACATACGGCAAACTTTGCATGGATGGTACAGAATATGAACCAGCGAATTTTGCCGGACAACACAACAAAGACTCCGCTTCTGCATGGGCTGCTGGAAGTGGAGTTTAAATTTTCATAGGAGGTAAACGGATGATTTTAACAAGAGAAATGAAGGAAAAACTGGCAAGGCATTACGACGCACCAGAGTTTAAAGAATATCCGCTGCAGGTATTTGCAGAAGCGGTACAGGGCAAAAAGATTGTGTACTTATACCGTGTGGCTTCAAAAGAGGCAACGGCAAATGGGACAACACTGGCATTTACTACAGAGAATAGCCGGACTATGAGTAAGGATGCCGATTCTACAGCCACAAAGGACGGTTCCATTCGTACACCAGGGACCGCTGAAGTGGAGATCACGGCTACTTCTATTCTTGCCAAAGGAGATACACTTCTGGATGAGCTGGAAAAAGCAATGGACAAAGATGAACTCATGGAAGTTTGGGAAGCAAACCTGGATGAGCCGGCAGAAGAAGGAGAAAACAAATTTAAGGGGAAATACTTCCAGGGATATTTGACAGAGTTTGAGAAGACATCTTCTGCAGAAGATTTTGTGGAATGCAGTCTGACATTTGGAATCAATGGTTCTGGAGCAGACGGGGATGTCACTGTTTCGGTGGAGCAGCAGGAAGTTGCGGCTTATGTATTCAAAGATACACAGAAAACAGGAGCGTAAGGGAGGTAAACAGAAATGATGGAATTAACAATTAACGGACAGGTATATCAGTTTCATTTTGGCATGGGATTCCTTCGGGAAGCCAATAAGCTGGTGTCTACAACAGTGGATGGTATCAAAGATGTGAAGAAAGATATCGGTGCAAGATACATGATCGCCCGAGTGATTGACGGGGAACCGGATGCCCTGGTGGATCTTCTGGATGTAGCTAATAAGGGACAGAAGCCAAGAGTAACGAAATCGCTTCTGGATTCCTATATTGATGATCCGGACACGGATGTAGATGCGTTGTTTGAGGATACACTGGATTTTTTAGGGAAAACAAATGCTACCAGGAAGCTGATGGCGAAGATGATGGAAGCGATCGAGGAAGCGAAAGAGGAACAGAATTAACCTTTGAGGAACAGTACCGAGAGATGGCAATTAACTGTTTCCGGTACTTTGGGTTTACGTCGTTTTCCCAGGTAGACAGTCTGACGATCACACAATACGAAATCATGGCAGAGGCCTTGGAGTTGCGCATGCTGGATGAGAGTCTGCATGAACACCGCCAGGCCTTTTTAAATTATGCGGCACAGGCAGAAAAACCTGCGGGAAAAGGAAAGACAAGACCAGTATACCGAAAGTTCCAGCAGTTCTTTGACTATGAACAGGAGTTAAGGAAATTAAGGTCAAAAAAGAAGAAAAAAGGCGAAAGCCGTTTTGCTGGAATCGGAAAACTTTTAAACCGGAGAGGAGAGTGAGAGTGTGGCGGATTCTTTTAGCATAAAAGCGATATTGTCAGCGGCAGATCGAGGTTTTACTTCAACAATGAAGGCAGCTTCTGGATATGTGGACAATTTAAAATCCACTCTCACAAGCGGCATTGGATTTGGTGTGATGATGGCTGCCGGCCAGGCTACATTCAATACAATCAGTAACAGCGTAACAGGTTTGGTTGGAGATTTGAACTCTTCCAGTGCTGCCTGGAAAACATTCCAGGGGAATATGGAGATGACCGGGAAGTCAGCAGACCAGATCAAAGCGGTCAAAGGAGAACTGCAGGACTTTGCAGAAGCTACTATCTACAGCTCTTCTGATATGGCATCCACATTTGCACAGCTGGAAGCCGTTGGGACAAAGAACACCACAAAGCTGGTAAAAGGCTTTGGAGGTTTGGCAGCAGCGGCAGAGAACCCGACACAGGCGATGAAAACATTGAGCCAGCAGGCAACCCAGATGGCGGCGAAGCCTACGGTGGCATGGGAAGACTTTAAACTGATACTTGAGCAGACACCCGCCGGCGTTGCAGCAGTGGCAAAACAGATGGGGAAATCCACTCAAGGGCTAATTAAAGATGTGCAGGCGGGGACTGTGGCAACGGAAGACTTCTTTGACGCAATCGCTACAGTTGGAACGAATGATGCTTTTACAAAATTAGCCACAGAGTACAAGACAGTGGATCAGGCTATGGATGGACTGCAGGAGACAATGTCGAATAAACTGCAGCCTGCATTTGATGTCCTATCGGCAAAAGGTATCAGTGCGATCAGTAAACTTGTGGATAAGGTGGGCGAACTGGACGGGGAAAAGATTGCTGCAAAGCTGACGTCCGGTCTGGATAAGATCAAGCCGTATTGGGATGTTCTTGTAGCAACCGCAAGTGAAGTGGGCTCTGCCTTTGGCGATGCGTTTTCAGCCATTTCAAAAGAGCTGGCAGAGTTGAATGGAAGTTTTGGATCAACGGAAAGTGTAGAGGGATTCGGAAATGCCATTGGAGTGGCCGGCGACGCACTGAAAACGTTTGCCGGATTCCTGGAAGATCATGCCGATACAGTTGCGATGTTGATTGATAATCTTCCGAAACTTTTAATGGCATATATGGCATTTAAGCTGGTGAAGGCGGTAGCACCGCCAGTAACCGCATTTGGAAAAGCAATTATAGGGCTGGCAAGTAATGGCATCAGTGGTTTGGCGAAAAAACTGTTCGGAGTCAGTGAAGCTACGAAAACAGTAGGAAATGCGTCGGCTACAAGTGGAAAGTTACTTATGCAGTCTGCGGTATCATTTATGGCTTTCGGAGCAGGAATTGCTTTGGCGGCAGGAGGACTTTATATTATGGCCCAGGCAGCAATGCAGTTAGCGGCAGCTGGTCCAGGAGCGGTAGTTGTAATGGTAGGAATGGTAGCAGCTCTTGCAGGACTTGCTTATGGTGCTTCTATGATTGGAAAACAGCTCACGGTTGCTTCTGTTGGCATGGTTGCGTTTGGCGCTGCTGTTTTGATTGCAGGTGCTGGTATGTATGTAATGTCAGCGGCAGCTATCAGTCTTGTAAATGCCGGTACTCCGGCGATTGCTGTTATGGCCGGAATGGTCGTGGCAATGGCTGGACTCATGGTTCTTGCTGCTGTACTTGGTCCAGCACTTACAGCTGGAGCGGTTGGTATGCTCGCATTCGGCATAGCGGTCGCATTGGTAGGAACTGGGGCTTTACTTGCAAGTGCATCACTGGCAATCGTTGCTGCTATCCTTCCCGTTGTAGTGCAGTATGGGGCGCAAGGAGCAGTGGCAATTGCGGCGCTTGGTGCTGGTATGCTTGTTTTTGCTGCTGGTGCAGCGGTGGCAGGGGCAGGAAGCATGATACTGGGAGCGGGGCTTGCAGTTGTAGCAGCAGGGCTTGCTTTAGTTGGAGCAGCGGTTATTGTAACAGCAGCTGGAGTTCTTGCTCTTGCAGCCGGAGCTGTTGTTCTTGGTGCAGGACTTACGTTGGTAGCTTCATCTTTAACAGTTACGGGAGCAGTACTGCCGATAGTAGCGGCGGGAGCTTTAGCAAGTGCGGCAGCTTTTACTGTCCTTTTAGCAGCATCAGCAGCGATGGGGGCAGTGATGTTGGTGGCAAGTGCAGCCTTTGCAGCACTTACTCTTACAGCAGCCGCTTCCACTTTGGGAATAGCGGCTTTTGCTCTTGGCATGACAACGGGAGCGGTCGGAGTGTTGGCAATGTCGGTTGCGCTGAAAGCGGTAAACTCCAGCATGAAATCCATTGCCAAAAACGCGAAGAGCGCTCAAAAATCACTGACAAGTATGAAATCGTCGATCAGTATAGTGAATGAAGGACTAGACGCATTGGGAAGTAAGGCGAAGTCAGCGATCAATGCGCTGATTAATCAGTTTTCTAATGCAGAAGGAAAAGCCAAAAGTTCCGGCCAGGCGGTAGGGAATAACTTCAATTCAGGAGTTTCCACTGGCATGAGTCGGGCAGTATCTACGGCTACCACGATGTCAGCAGCCATCGTTGCAGCTATGCGGTCAGCCTCTGGTGGTGCATACAGTAGTGGTGTATATATTGGGGTTGGTCTGGCAAATGGAATCCGGTCACAGGTAGGCGCTGTTCGGAGTGCAGCGGCTTCCCTGGCGTCGGCAGCAGAAGCAGCGATCGTTGCCAAGGCGAAGATCGGAAGCCCGTCCAAGATAACCACATTTTTAGGTAAGTTTTGGGGCATTGGCTGGGTGAATGGGATTCTTTCCAAGGTAAAAGAAGCAAAAGCAGCAACAATGGAACTGATTTCTATTCCTTCGTTGACGCCAATACCGGAAATTGGGATGAACATTCAGGCTGGAGTCCGTGATTTGGATGAAAATTACAGCTATACCCGAAATGCGAAATATACGATTGTTGTTCCGGTGGAGATTGATGGAAAAGAGACAGCCAGAGTGACAGCTCCTTATACGGAAGCAGAGCTGAATAAACAGCAGAAGGTAAAGAACATGATTAAAGGCATAAAGGGGTAATGACATGTATAACTTTGTTGATACTACAGCCGGCAGCGCATCATCCAGTGCGCTCCCGGCAGAGGCCCTGCAGATTAATGGGGCGTATATTGAAAATGAAATAGAGGGATACCGCACCCTGTATGTCCTTGGTCGGGAGCTGACGGAGGCGGAAATCACGGAACTGCAGATTGGGCAGATGGACGGCTCCGAGTACCGGAACAGCCGAATCGTATCCCGGAGTATTACGGTGGGATATCAGCTGCTGACTGACTCCCCGGAAGATTTCCGGGAGAAATTCAATGCGCTGAACAAGATCCTGAACCAGAAAGAAGCAAAGCTGATCTTCGCGGATGAACCGGACAAGTATTTTATCGGGACCAAGAGCGAAGTCGGGGATGTGAAAGAAGGCCAGCTGAATGTAACCGGGGAGTTTGTGCTTTACTGCTGTGACCCGTATAAATATGCGACTACAGAGAAAAGCTTCCAGGCATCAGCTAATGCGGACGGCATCCTGGAGGCTACCATAGTAAATAACGGTACCGAGGAAGTCCCGGTCAGCTATGAGATTACCCACAACCATGAGAATGGATTCCTTGGTATCGTATCCGAGTATGGGGCAATTCAGCTGGGGAAGATTGATGAAGTCGATGCAGCTCCGGCACAGAAATCAGAAGTCTTGTTCCGGTGCGACAGTGCAGATGAGTTCCTGTCCACCTTCACAGTCGGCGAAGGTATCTTTGACAAGAATCAAAATTATGGTAGAGATGGTACTTTTGGGAGTGTATCCCTAAACGGGCGTCAGTGGCTTGCCCTGAATAGTGTAGGAACCGGTTCTTCCTGGCATGGGGCGATCATGAAAAAAGATCTGCCGGCAGACTCTAGCGGGGTGACAGGAGCGAAGAACTTTACCTGTCAATATACCATGTGGTTTGAGACGGGAAAAGTTCCACAGACCGGGGCGATCGAAGTCGTGATCGGAGACAGCGCTGGTAAGCAGCTTGCGTCCATGCACATCGTTAAGAGTTCAACCAATAGCAACATCTGTTCAGCGGTGTTCCAGGTGGGAAGTGTAGAGAAAGGGCGCGTGAAGTATGAACCAGGCTATTGGTCCTACACAGCCAAGGGCGGTGTCATTAAGATTGTAAAAACCGGGGAGAGATTCGAGTTCCATTTTAATGGGAAAAAGTATTCTTACAGTGATTCCTCGCTGAAAGATAAGGAAGCTTATTCGGTATCTGTTTCAGAGATCCAGTACAGCAACCGTGGGAAGGGAAACCTTGTCACACATATGTACTTTGGATATCTCTACTTCCAGAAAGATAACGTGGAGTATCTCAAAGACATCCCCAACCGGTATCCGGAGGACAGCGTGGTCTACATTGACGGCCAGACAAGCAAGGTTTATGTTGACGGCGTTCCCAGCCAGCAGGATGAAGTGAAGGGGAGCAAATATTTCAAGGTCCCTCCGGGGGAGACAAAGGTACAGTTTTACTATTCGGATTTTTCAGACCCGCCGCCGACAGCGGAAGCGAGGATAAGGGAGGCGTTTTTATAGATGATAGAAAATGTAAGAATCGCGGTACTCAATACGCACGACACAGTGGAGGGCTTTTTGGACAACGAAGCGCCGGAAGCCCTCCACTATTACGATGATGAACTCCATGAGTACCTGCAGGGGAGTGCTTATACCTTCACCTTTACTGCCAGCGCCGACCATGAGGACGCACAGTATTTGGTCGAAGGAAATAAGCTGGCGTTTGTGTATCGTGAGAAAGAATACTATCTCAACATCATGCGTGTGGAAGCAGATGAGTATGAGATCACGGTGGAAGCTTACGGACTCCTCTTCGAGCTTTTGAATGAGGAAAAGGAAAAGTACAGCGCTGCTTCTGCCATGACCTTTGCACAGTATATGGCTGTGATCGACTATGAACAGACAATCAAGATCGGTATTAACGAGGTTGCAGACAAGAAGATCAAGACGGAATGGACCGGCACGGACACTATCCTTGCAAGGATCTATTCTCTTGCCAATACCTTTTCTGCAGAAGTGGAGTTTGTCGTAGAGCTGAACGATGACTATTCCCTGAAGCAGATCACCATGAATGTGTATAAGGAGCATACCGACGAATATCAGGGCATGGGGACCAGAAGGACGGATATCACCCTCCGGTATGGCGTGGATGTGGAGGGAATCACAAAAACGTCAGACATTACAGAACTGTATACAGCTATTCGGCCGTTTGGGAAGGATGGCCTGACCGTTACTTCCCTTAATAAGACAGAGTATGATGCGGAGGGAAACGTGGAGTATCAGAGTCTTTCCGGGGACCGAAATATTAAAGCTGTCCAAGCCCGTGATAGGTTCCCTTCTAATCTGATGGGGAAGGAAAACGATCGGTACATTGCCAAGATCTTTGACTATGATACGGATAATGTCAACATGCTCTACGGGCAGGCCTTGACCGAGTTAAAGAAGATCTGTGTGCCACAAGTCAGCTATGAAGTGAAGGGATATTTTGATACCAACATCGGGGACACGATAGACATTGAAGACGATGAGTATAACCCAACTCTTTACCTGGAAGCCAGGGTATCAGAGCAGGTCCGGAGCTTTACTGATCCCACCAAAAACAAGACCACCTTCAGCAATTTCCGGGAACTGCAGAGCCAGATCGATCCGGAGCTGCTTTCAAGAGTGCAGGCGTTGGTGGATGCAAACAAGACTTATACCTGCTCGATCATCACGGATAATGGCACTGTCTTTAAGAATGGGGAAGGGCAGACTACTCTGACAGCCTCTGTTATGGATGCCGGGACGGATCTTACCGATTCCATGACAATCACTTGGAAAAAGGATGGCGTGCTGCAGGAGATGAGCAAGTCCATCACAGTCCAAGCAGCGGACATTGAAGGAAAAGCGGTTTACCGATTTGAAGCACAAGACGCCGGCGGTATCTTGCGGGGAGTTTATGAAGTGACCGTGAGCAATGTAACTGATGGGAAAGACGGTGAGAAGGGCGAAAAAGGCGAGAAGGGTGATCCGGGAGAGCGCGGACTCCAAGGTTTGCAGGGGGAGAAGGGCGATCAGGGAATCCCTGGAAAAGATGGGAAGGACGGAAAGACCAGCTACACCCATATCGCTTATGCCAACAGCGCTGACGGCCAGACGGATTTCTCCGTATCTGACAGTAACCGGGAATATGTTGGAATGTATGTGGACTTCACCGAAACGGACAGCCAGGATCCGGATGATTACGCCTGGAGCAAGATCAAAGGAGCAGACGGAAGCCAGGGCACGCCTGGGAAACCGGGAGCAGATGGTAAGACTCCCTACCTTCATATTGCTTACGCTAACAGTGCTGATGGTTCCAGTGGCTTTTCCACATCGGACAGCACCAATAAGCTGTATATCGGACAGTATACAGATTATACCCAAGCAGATAGCACGGATCCTAGTAAGTATGCCTGGACAAAGATTAAAGGTGAAACTGGTGCGACAGGAGCACCAGGAAAGGATGGTGCAGACGGAGCAGACGGGATAGGGATTAAGTCCATTACAGAGTATTATGCTGTGTCCGCTTCCAATGCCACAGTCCCTACATCTTGGGATACCGATGTTCCTACCATGACACCGACTAATAAATATCTGTGGAACTATGAGAAATTCACTTATTCTAATAATACTACAAGCGAGAGCGCTAAACGTGTGATCGGGGTGTATGGCAATACGGGCAACACAGGACCCACGGGTGCGGCAGGACCTACGGGAAACGGGATCAGCAGTATTGTTAATTATTACCTGGCCTCTACGGCGGCAAGCGGTGTTACAACAGCCTCCTCTGGCTGGACGACAACCATCCAGAGTACCACGACATCTAAGAAATATCTATGGAACTATGAAAAGATCACCTACACCAATGGAAGTGTGGTCAATACGACGCCTTGTATCATTGGAACACATGGAGCAACGGGACCACAGGGAGCGAAAGGAGACACTGGTGCAACAGGCCCGACGGGACCGAAAGGAGATACCGGAGCCACCGGACCTCAAGGTCCCAAAGGAGACAAGGGGAATACTGGTGCGACAGGTCCCCAGGGACCAAAAGGAGAGCAAGGAGAAAAAGGGAATACCGGCGCGACAGGACCACAGGGTCCCAAAGGTGATACCGGAGCGACAGGCCCTCAAGGCCCAACCGGGCCAAAGGGACCTCAAGGTGCTACGGGACCAACTGGACCAAAAGGGTCAGATGGACAGATGCTGTATGCTACATGCGGAACAGGAGCTTCTACGATCGCCAAGGTTGCTACTCTGGCAGCTGGGACTCTGACATTGAAAGCAGGCGCCACAGTAGCGGTACGTTTCACTTATGCCAACACCGCCTCTTCACCGACCTTGAATGTGGCGGGAACCGGCGCAAAGGCAATCTACACCCAAGGCGTTAGATATGCTTACTGGGCTGCTGGCGCTACAGTGGTATTCACTTACGACGGTGCAAACTGGAGAGTGGCAAGTGAGCCGGTGTATGCAAGCACAGCTACGATTGGGAATCCGGCTGGCGGGAATGTGTACATTGATGGAAATGGAGTTCAAGTCCGAAGAGGAAGCACTGTTTTGTCAGAGTTTAAGTCAGGAACAATCGTCCTCGGAGAAAATAAGCTAGTATATATAAATGAGAATGGTTATGTTGTAGAAAGCAAAATGGGGAACCAATCGTCTGCAACACAAAAAGCAATACTAAATGGATTAGGGATCCATACTAAATATATAGATGGGGCCACGTATGATGCGATTCAATTTGGTGAAGCAGGAAGCGTTGAGATTCCCAATTTAACTAAAAATGGACAAGAAGTTTGTACGAAAAATAACTGTTTTTCAAATAAACTAGGGGCTGCTGTTTCCCTAATAAATTTAACGGAATACACCTTCCCTTGCAGTGGATATTTGCAAGTGGAGGCGTCCTATCGTGCGAATTATTATGTCCAATGTAGAGTAGGAAGCCCAGATAAGAAAAACTATATTTCTATTACTTCAGGAACAGGAACTTCAAATGCACAAAGTAATCAAACAGATTGTGTACTGGTCCAAAAAGGCATGTTAATGTGGAATATTGTCACAAATAACAAGCAGTACAACAAAATACTATTTTTGCCTTTTGAATAAACTAATTAATCCCAAACACATAAGCCCAAACACTTTCGGAAGTTTGTCCAGATTTATGGCATGTCCAAGCGGTAGGTCCTTTCGGTGTAATCCAGCATCTTCTATCAGCTCCACCTGAAAAATTGAACATAAAACGCTTCTTACTACTGGAAGATGGACCGATAGATGTAAGCCATGCTGTTGGCATTATCTGAAAAATTCGTTCACTACTGCCGTCAGCGTTGTTTTTCGCCATCATCATTTCAATAAATTTAAAGTTTGTATACGGTTCAGTTAAATTGAACGCTGTTTCAGCTCCCTGTCCAGCACTACTTGCTCCAATCTGCTTATATGAACCGGTCAAACAGTTATTTGTCACACAGAAGGAGAAACCTATGGAAATAAGAGCAAGACCAGTTTAGGTCTATTTTTTATACCTATTTTTACACTCAAAACCAAAAAGGAGGAAAAAGCAATGTATGAAGCAACAGAAAAAACCATCACTTTAAGAGGAAGAAGCAAGATCGTCGTTAAAGAAGGGAATGAGGATGTGGAAAAAGAAGCCGCTGCTTTTGATGCGGTCATTAATTCAAATTCTCCACTCAACATGAACATTTCAGCTTATGTGACAGACGGAGATGTGTACAAGGAAAACATCCAGCAGTGCCGGAAGGATGAGAACGAGTTCCGCACCTTCGTCCAGAGCATTCAGGATGAAATGCTGGCGGCTGCAGAATAGAGGGTATGTGGATGAAAGAGATATTACTAGAGACATATACCATCGTGTTGCCGATTCTTCTGGGATATATTGTGTGGCTTTTGAAGCGGCAGAACAAAAAAAGAGATGCAAATAGTAAGGGGACCATGCTTCTTTTGCGTGTGCAGCTCATAGAATATCATGAGAAATGGACAGAGAGAGGATATACAACGAAGCATGGGATAGAAAACTTCATAGAGATGTATGATTCCTACCATGCTCTTGGTGGGAATGGCATGGTAACACATTTATTAGAGGAAGTGCAGGAGCTTCCTATTAAAAATTGAAAGGAAGGGAAAGAACTATGGAACAGATTATGAATTACATTAAACCGGAGCTACTTGTTGTAGCAGTGGTCCTGTACTTTATCGGTATGGGACTGAAGAAAGCCCAGACCTTTAAAGATAAATACATCCCGTTGATCCTGGGCGTGATCGGGATCGTCCTGTGCGCCATCTGGGTGCTGGGAACGAGTCCGCTTAATACTGGACAGGATATCGCAATGGCAATCTTTACGGCAATTGTCCAGGGGATCCTGGTGGCAGGACTTTCTACTTATATTAATCAGGTTGTGAAACAGTCAAATAAGGTAGAGTAGAGGACGCATGACAGCGTCCTCTTTTTAGGAGGAAAATCTTATGGAAGATAAAGCAAAGGTAATTGAAAACGTGGAAGAAGTAAACGAAGAAGCACTGCAGGAGTTATCAGACGGGAAAGGGGAAGAGGATTAATGAGTAACAGCAGCTTAGTAAATTATATTCGTATTTCTCCGAATAGAACATCTCCAAGATACGGCACAATCAAAAACATTGTTATTCACCACATGGCTGGTAACCTATCTGTAGAAACATGTGGAAATGTATTTGCTCCTACTTCACGTCAGGCAAGCTCTAACTATGGAATTGGCTCTGATGGACGTATTGGAATGTATGTGGAAGAGCGCGACCGTGCATGGACAACAGGAAACCAGATCGATCACAGTTCTGTCACTATCGAGGTGGCCGATGATAAGATCGGCGGCGGATGGCATTCTTCCGATAAGGCCATGAAAGCATTAGTAAATTTATGTGTGGATATCTGCAGGAGGAATGGAATTAAGAGGCTGAACTATACCGGAAACAAATCCGGCAACCTTCTTATGCACAAGTGGTATCAGGCGACAGACTGTCCGGGTGCCTATTTGGAAAGTAAGTTTTCTTGGATCGCAAGCGAGGTCAATAAGAAGCTGAACGGACAGGACGATCCAGACGGAGATATCCGATCCGGAGGAACCATGCAGGAGCGAAAGAACGAGTCCGGAGATGTAACCTACCAGTCACATGTCCGGGGACTTGGCTTTCTGGAAAGCAGATGTGACGGACACATGGCCGGCTCTACAGACCAGAACCGGCGCATTGAAGCAATGAAGGTTGGTTTGAAATCCGGAGCTTACATGGACATCATGGTTCACCTGAAGGGAATTGGGGATAAGCTTTATAAGAATGTCCGGGAGAATATCATAGTCGGGACAACGGATCAGAAAAGGCGCATGGAAGCTTTTAAGATCATCACAGAAGAAATCCTTCGTTACCGGGCACACAACAAGACCTATGGCTGGGGCGCTTGGGTATCTCAAGGAGAGTGGGCCGGAGTCCGGTGCAAAGGAAAGCAGATGGAGGCATTCCAGATCTACAAGCCGATGTTCTTAGTAAGAGGTCATGTCCAGAGTGCTGGCTGGGGCGGTTATGTCGGAGACATGGAAACAGTTGGAACGACAGGAAAGGGAAAACGGCTGGAAGCACTGCAGTTTAATCCGCTGGATGAGGTGATCGAGTGCTCCGCTCATATCCAAGGAGAAGGCTGGGTTCACTACGGTGTCATTACAAAGGATACTGTGATTGGTACAGTAGGCCAGGCAGACCGGCTGGAATGCTTGCGCTTCAAAGGGAATTTTGAGTTCCGTGTACACATCCAGGGAAGTGGCTGGACAGATTGGACGGAAGCGGATGGAATTGCCACACTTGGAACCACAGGTCAGGCTCTTAGAATTGAAGCGATTCAGTTCAGAAGGAAATAAAAAAGTCCTCGGAGCCGTCAAAAGCTCCGGGGATATTCAGGAAAATATTGTATCTCTTCTTTTGTGAAATGTGACGAAATTTTTTGTGCAAAACGCCAGAAACAATAAAGTTTCTATGCCGGAAATACGCGGTTTTTTTGGAGCGTCTTAGCCTAAAATGAGTACCCCGTTTGGCGCCGACAAGACAATGACGGCCGTACTGTCAGGTGAGGCAGATATCGGTTTTATGGGATCGGAGGCATCCATCTATACCTACAATGAGGGAGCAAATGATATTGTAGTGAACTTTGCCCAGCTGACACAGCGTGCCGGGAATTTTCTTGTTGCGCGTGAGGAGATGGAGGACTTTTCCTGGGAAGATTTAAAAGGGCATCTTGTCCTTGGCGGACGTAAGGGCGGTATGCCGGAAATGGTGTTTGAGTATATTCTGAAACAAAACGGCATCGATCCACAGAAGGATCTTACTATTGATCAGAGCATTGATTTTGGCTCCACTGCAGCGGCTTTTTCCGGAGGAGAAGGAGATTTTACTGTTGAATTTGAACCCGGAGCAACCAGTCTGGAACAGGAAGGAAAAGGATATGTTGTGGCTTCTTTGGGAACAGACAGCGGCTATGTACCGTACACGGCTTTTTCAGCCAAAGAAAGTTATATCAAAGAAAATCCGGAAGTGATCCAGGGATTTACCAATGCGCTTCAAAAGGGAATGGACTATGTGCGGGATCATACGCCGGAGGAGATTGCTGCTGTGATTGAGCCGCAGTTTGAAGAATCAGATCTGGAAACAATTACCACAATCGTAACCAGATACTATGAGCAGGATACCTGGGCGGAAAATCTGGTATTTTCAGAAGAGAGTTTTGATCTTCTTCAGGATATTCTTGAAGAGGCAGGGGAATTAAGTAATCGTGCTCCTTATGAAAAGCTTGTTAATACAGAATTTGCGGAAGAAGCTGCAAAATAAGGAATATTGCATAAAGTACATCATGTGTATCATAAAAACAGCCTGACAGAATTAAATCTGTCAGGCTGTTTTTAACGGTTACTTTTCTTTTTTTCGCGAAGAATTATCCGGAAGCTGGTCGATCAGTTTTTCCATCAGCAGTTTTTTTACATACACATCAAAGGCCAGACTGCAGATAAAAGAGAAAAGCTGCAGCGCCTCTCTGTCTTCCGCAGGAGCGTCCTGAAAAGTTTCCTGGGAGGAGCAATAGAGCTTTGAGATATCCTTTGCAAGAGAATCAATCCTGGATTTTTCCAGACTGCATACCTCTTCATAGATGGATGTAATGTTAAAGCCATCATTTTTACCGAAATATTTGTCGGTCAGAGGTTTTAAAAGTGACTCAATATCCTTGATAGAAAGAATGTTTTTAAAATAGTAAATAAAGATCATGACAAGGACATGTTCTTTTGAATACTTCTTTTTTACCGGAGGCGGAAGAAGATTGTTTTTGGCGTAATTATTGATCATGGTCTTTGTAAGAATTTTATCTTCTTTATACCGCCGTGTAGATCCAAGCTGATTCTCCATAAAAGTGGTTACCTGATCCATGTAAAGTTCTATATTGGGGATTTCTTCCGGTTTTACATAATCAATTCGTGAAATGCTCTGTAAAATGCTGTTCAGCATATCTTTTGTGTCAATTGTCATAAGATTATCACCTCAACATGGACATTATATAGTATTTAAAACCAGATGGCAAGCATTTCATAATTTATAACAAGCAAAATTATAATATTACGAATAAGAAAAATTATGATATAATACTCCATAAGTAATGTTCGCAGAAGCGGAAAATGAAAACCGGAGGAAAAAATGGAAGACAGATTTGCACTTTTGATTGATGCAGATAATGTGTCTGCAAAATATATAGAACCAATTCTCGACGAATTGTCAAAGTATGGAAATGTGACATATAAAAGAATCTATGGGGATTGGACAAGCACAAATAATGCAGGATGGAAAGAGGAACTTCTTAACAATTCCATTACGCCGATCCAGCAGTTCAGCTATACTCATGGTAAAAATTCGACAGATTCTGCCATGATCATTGATGCTATGGATATGCTCTATACAAGTGAGCTGGAAGGTTTCTGCCTGGTATCCAGCGACAGTGATTTTACCAAGCTTGCCAGCAGACTCAGAGAGAGCGGAAAAACAGTGATCGGCATGGGAGAGAATAAGACGCCTGCTCCTTTCAGAAAAGCCTGTGATATCTTTACTGTTCTGGAGCTTTTGCTGGAAGGAAGCATGAGTGAAAATGATGCTGTAGCAAGAAGCCAGATTGAAGAAGCGGTAGTGAAGATCATCACCGAAAATCAAAATGACGACAGAGTGACAGGTCTGGGAGAGGTGGGAAGCCGGCTTGTCAAGCTGTATCCGGACTTCGATGTGAGGCGCTATGGCTACAGCCTTTTGTCTAAATTTCTGGAGTCTTTCCCAAAGCTGAAACTGATACAGTCAGGTTCCCAGATTACGGTGACGCTTTATGAAGACAGAAACAGAAAGGAGCAGATCGAAGAGTTTATCCGCAGGCAGATCAAAGATGCGGGGAAACATGGGGTATCTTTAAGTGTGCTGGGAAATCGCATCCGCAGTCGTTTTGGAGATTTTAAGGTGCGGGATTACGGGTTTTCGCAGTTTAAGCAGTACATTCAAAGTTTTAGCGGTGTACATGTAGAAGAAGATGGGGAGAACAACCGGGCAGTCTATGAAAAGAAGGATGATAACAAATGAAGATAGAAGGTTTGTTTGATCTCCAGGTGATGATGCTTCTTCTTATGGGAATAGGGGTAATTTTAAGAAAGAAAAATATTATAACAAAAGAAGGGAAGACGGTATTGACAGATTTAGTGATCAATCTGATTCTTCCCTGCAATATTATTACAGCTTTTTGTATACCGATGGACCGTTCTGTTTTGATTGCAGAGATGGAAATTTTCATAATTTCTGTTTTGATCCAGATTTTCTGTACTTTGATCAGTGGAGTGCTGTACCGAAAAGTGCCAAAGGGAAAACGGATGGTTCTGCAGTATGCGACGGTGTGCTCAAATGCTGGATTCCTGGGAAATCCTGTGGCAGAAGGGCTTTACGGATCGCTAGGCCTTTTATATGCCTCTGTTTATCTGATTCCGCAGCGCATCGTTATGTGGTCAGCGGGAGTATCCTATTTTACCCAGAGTCCGAGCCGAAAAGAGGTGGTAAAAAAGGTACTGACCCATCCATGTATCATAGCAGTGGAGATTGGAATTGTTCTGATGGTGACTCAGATTCAGCTTCCGGAATTTTTGAGTACGGGAATTGAAGAAATCGGCGGGTGTACGACAGCTGTCACAATGATATTGATCGGAACAATCCTGATGGATACAGATATGAGACATATGATAACAAAAATTACCGCCGGCTATTCAGTGATCCGTCTGATTTTTATTCCTACAGTGGTGCTTTTGGGCTGTCTGCTGGCAGGGGTGGATTCAGTAGTAGCAGGAGTTTCCGTTACTTTGGCAGCCATGCCGGCAGGGACGACAACTGCGATCCTGGCGTTGAAATATCATGGAGATGAGGAATTTGCCACCCAATGTGTTGTGCTTACGACAGTACTTTCTGTGGCAGCAATTCCGATTTGGAGCCTCATCATCCATTCCATATTTCTCGCCTGATCTGCTATTGAAACAAGGTAAGAAGATCAGAAAAATGTGAGATACGTATTTGAGCCTCGGGAACATCTCCGAATCCATAAGAAGCGAAAATAAAAGGAACTCCGGCCTCTTTGGATGCGCAATAGTCTCCGGCAGTATCGCCGATATAGCAGGCAGTGCCGGAGGGATGGCGGTTCAGTAAAAGCCGTATATTTTCTCCTTTTGATTTCTTTGTATTTCCGTAGCATTCTATATCGGTGATATAGTTCCGCAAATTATTTTTTTTAAGAAACAATTCAATATAACCACTTTGGCAGTTACTTACGATAAAAAGCTTATGATTGGAAGAAAGTCGGGAAAAAACGTATTCTACATCCGGATAGAGAAAACTTTCCTTGGCGTTTTCCAAAAATCTATGTTCCCGGCGGCAGCATTTTGCCAGCAGCGCTTCTCCTTTTGCAGCAGGAAGCTGAGGAAATAAGTCAGCTGCAATGATATCCATGGGTTTTCCAAACTCTTGTTTCAGATCAGAGGCAGTCAAAGGCTGACGTTCAAATCTGAGTTTTTCCAGTGTATAGTTCCACGATCTTGCAACAATTTCAGTTGTATCCCACAAAGTTCCGTCTACATCAAAAATAAGATAGTCAAAATTCATAATTGATATATTCCTTTCCGGCAAATGTACTTTTTTTCAGTCTAGCATATCGAGGAAAAGATGGCAATGAAATAAAAAAGTTGACAGATTGGAAATCTTATAGTACAATACCCGGCGTAATAATTTTGTAACATTTGTAATATAGAAGAAATAAAATGCATATAAAAAATAATAGAAATGTAAGAATGTTACAAAACCAGGAGGTAGGAGTATATGAAATTAAAGGGAAAAGGACGATTGCGTTTTACGGTACTCGCCGTACTTTGTGCGGTAAATACGGCAGGATTTACCAGTTTTGCTATGTCGCCGGAAGGGGAGACACCGGTGATTTACGGGGCGACTTCGCTGGAAGATGATCTTCCGGACAGTGCATCTTCTAAGGAAGTGGCAAAAAAGGTGACAGAAGCCGTGCAGCAGATTGCTGTAGAGAAAACAGAGGAACGGGTGAAACAGATTCAGGCAGAAGAAGAGGCCAGAAGGAAAGCAGAGGAAGAAAGGCTTGCTGCAGAAGCAGCAAGAAAAGCGCGGGAGGAAGATCAAAGACTTCTGGCAGCGCTGATATTCTGCGAGGCTGGAAATCAGCCTTATGAAGGCCAGGTGGCAGTTGGAGCCGTTGTGATGAATCGGGTAAACAGCGGAGTCTATCCGGGATCCATTCGAGAAGTTATCTATCAGTCCGGACAGTTCGGCCCTGCTATGACAGGATGGCTGGACAGCGTTCTGCAAAGCCGGAGTTATACGGAAAGCGCCATGCAGGCAGCGGCAGATGCCATGGCAGGCAGCAATCCTGTAGGAGGGTGTCTTTCTTTTGGAAACGGAAACTATGGGATCCGCATTGGAGATCATTATTTTCATTAATTGCCCTTTGCAAAGAGAGGGAAAATATTTAAGCAGTCAGCCAGTTACGGCCGGCTGCTTTTTGTTGGCATGAATTAAATTTTCCTGAAAAAGACTTTGTGGGTTACCCCTTTTCTGCCAGAATCCGCATCTATTTCCAGCAAAACCATAAGGAAATCACAGCGGACAAATGATAGACTGACATCGGAGCAAAAAAGAAAAATAAAAAGGGGAAGGACAGGACTGTCTGGAAAAGCAGGGAGTGAAGAAAGATGAGACGCAAAGTTCTGATTGTGACAACTGTCAGCGGATTTTTATATCAGTTTGAAAAAAACGCAGTAGAAATATGGAAAGAAAAAGGAGCCAGCCTTCACTATGCTTCTAATTTTCAGATAAAAGCTTATGAATTTGAAGCGGAATTTTTTGAAAAAAATGAGATTGTATGCCATCCCCTTACAATAGAAAAATCTCCTTACAGGATCGGCAGGAATATGCAGGCTCTCAAAGAACTGATCCGAATTATAAGAGAAGAAAAGATTGACATCGTGCACTGCCACAATCCTATGGGAGGGGTGCTGGGAAGACTGGCAGCTCATCTGTCCGGGAGAGAGGTGCATGTGATATACACCGCTCACGGTTTCCACTTTTATAAGGGAGCGCCTCTTAAAAATTGGCTTCTGTATTATCCGGCGGAAAAATTTTTGGCGAAATGTACGGATACGCTGATCACAATTAACCAGGAAGATAAAAACATTGCAGAGACATTTCATCTGAAAAAGAATGGACAGCTTGCCGCTATACCGGGAGTAGGGGTGGATCTGAAAAAGTACTGTCCGAAACAGGAGCAAAGAGAAGCAGCGAGGGAAGTTCTTGGAGTCGGGTCAGGGGAGTTGTGCCTTATGACAGCAGCCCTTCTTGATAAAAATAAAAATCACAGGGTGATATTCAAACTTCTGGAACAATGGAAGAAAGAAAAGGATTTTCCCCAAATAAAATATGTGATATGCGGTGCAGGACCTTATGAATCTAAATTGAAAAGAGAGGTAAAAAGAAGAGAGCTGGATAGTATCGTTTGTTTTATGGGATTTCGCCGGGATATGCCCTTTCTTTTACAGGGAGTAGATCTCTTCCTGTTTCCGTCTAAGCGAGAGGGACTGGGAATGGCCGCTTTGGAAGCAATGGCCTGCGCTGTTCCGGTAGCGGCAGCGGAAAACAGAGGGACAAGAGAATATGTAAGGCATGGGGAAAACGGGTTCCTCTGTGACCCGGGAAAAACGGAAGGGTTTCGCGCAGCGATCGAAGAGATAGAAAGGAAAGCAAAGCGGGGAAATGAACTGTCTGCCATGAAAGAAGCAGCAGTAAGAACTGCATCTGCATTTAGTGCAGAACAGTCAAAATCAAAAATGGAAATGATTTACAAAAGCATTGGGAAAGGAAGCAAGGAACATGAATCGAAGGAAAGTCAGTGTGATCATGAGTGTTTACAATCCAAAGCCGTTTTCCCAGCTGGAGACGGCGGTCAGATCTATTTTGGAACAGAGTGAAAGGGACTGGGAACTTCTGATCTATGATGATGGTTCATCCGAAGAGTGGAAAGAGAGGATCAAAAGTCTTGAAATGTTGGATTCAAGGATCTGCTGTCTGGAAGGAAAGGAAAACCGCGGTATTGCCTATGGCCTGAATCAGTGTATCCAGGAGGCGGAGGGAGAGTATATTGCAAGGATGGACGGTGATGATATTTCTCTGCCGGACCGGCTGAAGGAACAGGCGCATTTTCTGGATGAACACAAAGAGTATGAGTTTGTGGGATGCAATGCTTTTCTCATAGGAGAAGATGGGGTGTGGGGCGTAAGAGAAATGCCTGAAATTCCGAAAAAAGAGAGTTTTCTTTCTTCTTCACCCTACATTCATCCTTCTGTGATGTTCAGAAAGAGCGTATTTGAAAAGCACGGATATTATCATGTGTCAGATGAAACAAAGCGATGCGAGGACTATGAACTTTTTATGCGCCTGCATATTTTCGGCTGCCGTGGGTATAATCTTCAGAAGAAATTGTTTTGCTACCGGGAGGACAAAGGAAGTTACAGGAAGCGGCGGCTCTGTTACAGAATAGATGAGATCAGGCTTCGCCGCCTTGGGTTTGCGGCACTTGGACTGAACGGGGCAAAAGCATGGATGTACCGCTATAAACCTTTGGCGGTGTGGATGATCCCGGGTATCATATACCGGGGGCTGAAACGCTGTCAGGCAGGAGGGCAGGCGGTGCTTAAGGAAAGGAGACAAAGCGGTGAGTACCCATACCCATGCCGAGATCATCAGCCGGGATTCTGAAGCAATACTGGCTCCTGCATTTGTAGAATTTGTAAAATGGGTTTTGAAATCCGCCGGAGAACAGAATATCCGGCGGATTTATTTTCTTGCCAGAGACGGATATCCGATGTACCGGGCGGCACAAATTTTAAGCCGGGGAAGAGAACCTGAAATAGAGTGCCGATATCTTCGTTGTTCCAGATATGCACTTCGGATCCCGTCTTTCCATCTGCTCGGAAAGGAGGCGGCAGAACAGATCTGCCTGGGAGGAATAGATGTGACCCTTGAGAAAGTATTAAAAAGGGCAGCGCTGACCGATGAGGAGGCCGGGGAAATTGCCGGACTTTTGGGAAGACAAAAAGAGATGGACCGGATCTTGTCCTATGGAGAAGTCCAGATGTTGAAAAGAGAGCTTTTGGACATGGGAAAATTTTGGGAATATGTAAACATTCATGCCGGGGAAGCATATGACGCGGCTGTCGGGTATCTTAAAGCAGAGGGACTTATGGATGCAGTGCGCTGGGCGGTGGCAGACAGCGGGTGGACCGGAAGTATGCAGATGACCCTTCGGATCCTTTTGGAATCAGCCGGCTACAGGGGGAGACTGACGGGATATTATTTCGGCCTTTATCATATCCCGGAGGGGGAGAAAAAAGAGAATTATCATGCATACTATTTCGGACCATTCGGCAAGATAAAGAGAAAAGTACATTTTTCCAACAGCTTGTTTGAATGCATGTTCAGCGAACCGGAACAGATGACGCTGGGATATAAGGAAACGTCCGGGGGATATGAACCGGTCAGAGAGCTGGGAGAAGTGAAAAATAAAGAAGCGCTGGAAATCATTGCAGACGCGGTAGAAAAAGAGGCGCAGAAAGAAGCTTTGGAACTTCCGGACCGTCTGCATCTGTGGCAGATCCTTGATCCTGATGTGATACAGAGAAAGATGGCAGATCTGATGAGCAGACCTGATAAGGAACAGGCGCAGGCTTTTGGGAATCTCTGGTTTAATGATGACGTCAGGGGAGAGGGACAGAAGATCGCTGTTCCCCTGACAGAAGAAGAGATCCGAAACAGTCACGTACTGCCCAGAGGAGCATCTATGACCGGTATCCGAAAAGAACCGGTAAAGGAAAGCGCCTGGATGGAGGGGAGCATTGTACTTGGAGGAAAGAGGATAAGATGGCATCTCTGGCAAAACCGGATGTATAAGTACATCCTCTACATCAAAAAGCAGATCATGGAGAAACGGAAAAAATGAGAAAGCAATCCTATTTTGTGATACAGGAACTGGTTTCCAGGGAACTGAAAAGAAAATACAGCAGATCCAGGCTGGGAATCCTGTGGAGTGTTTTAAGCCCTCTGCTTTCTATGGCTGTTCTGTCTCTGGTCTTTTCTGCCATGTTCCGAAAATCCATTGAAAATTATCCGGTTTATTACCTGACAGGTTTTATCCTGTGGAATTTTTTTACTACGGCCACCAATACAGCCATGACAGCTCTTGCGGATAATCAGGCTCTGATCCTGCAGGTGAAATTTCCAAGGGAGGTGTTTCCTTTTGCCAGGGCATATACAGCTTTTGTCAATTTCCTCTATTCCCTTATCGCCTATGGGATCATTCTGCTGATTTTTGGAATACGCCTGTCGGCAGCAGTTTTCCTGTTTCCTGTGATCGTGTTTTTTATTTTCCTGTTTTCTCTTGGCATGGGATATCTGCTGTCAGTGCTTTATGTGTTTTTCGGTGATGTGCGGCATTTGTATTCAGTTTTCCTGACGCTTTGGATGTACCTTTCTGCTCTCTTTTATCCACTGGAACTTTTGCCGGAGACTATGCAGCGGCTGATCTGGCAGAATCCCATCTATAATTTCATTGCGGCGGCCAGAGACTGCATCCTTTATGGAACCTTACCCCGATCAGCTGTTATGATTCGGATTTTTGTGTGGGGGATTGGGATGTACGGGGCAGGCAAATTTGTATTTCAGAAAAGCCAGAGCAAAGTCATACAGAAATTGTAAAAGGGTATGCGGACATGGGGATTTATAATAAAAGGAGGGGAAAGAGAACATGAAAGAGGAAAAGAAAAAGGCAGGCTGCCCGGTTATTTCTGTTCGGGACATCAGTATGTATTTTAAAGTACCGGAAGAAAGCGCTTCCAGTCTGAAGGAATTTACAGTGCAGCTGGCGGCAGGCAGACGGCGCTACCGTACACTCAAAGCTTTGGATCATATCAGTTTTGATGTGTATGAGGGGGAAGTGATGGGAATTATCGGAACCAACGGATCAGGGAAGAGTACCCTTTTGAAGATCATTTCCGGCGCTATGATCCCTACAGGAGGAAGTGTACAGGTAGATGAGAGCCAGGTTCAGCTCCTTACGCTGGGGACCGGCTTTGACCGGGAACTGACCGCCAGAGAAAATGTATATCTGAATGGTGCGATCTTGGGATACAGCAGGGAGTTTATCCGGAGAAAATATAGAAAGATCGTGGAGTTTGCAGAGTTGGAGGGCTTTATGGAACAGAAGATAAAAAACTTTTCCTCCGGTATGATATCCCGTTTGGGATTCGCCATTGCCACGGTAAGAGAAACGCCTGGGATCCTGATCCTGGACGAGGTGCTAAGTGTGGGAGATCTGTTTTTTAAGGAAAAAAGCGGCAGACGCATCGAAGAGATGATACACAGCGGGGCAACCGTTTTGATCGTTTCTCATTCTACAGACACAATTTTGAAAAACTGCAGCCGGGCGGTGTGGATTGAAAAAGGAGAGCAGAAAATGACCGGGAATCCGGGGGAAGTCTGCCGGGCTTATGTGGAGTATGGAAAGGAGAAAAAGAGATGAAAAGCGCAGGGCGCATATGGCTTTACCAACTGCTGGTAAACCGGGTTCCCGGTATTCGCAAGCGGTATCACGAAATGAGGAAGACGTATGGCGGAAAGAAGGGACAGCTTCTTAGCTGGTGCGCCCTTCTTTTTTGGAATATCCGGTATTATGTGCTGGGCGGCAGAGATGACAGCGGATTTTCCGGAAAGACTTATGAGAAAAAGAAACTGAAGCTTCAGGAGTCAGCCTGTCCGGGGCGCATGGATCAAAGAGCGCTGAAACAAAAGATGATGGCTGCTGACGTGATCTCCTTCGATGTATTTGATACGCTGCTTGTCCGGCCGTTTTCGGAACCGGCAGATCTTTTTTATCTGGTAGGGATGCATTTTTCCTGCCCTGACTTCCGGCTGCTTCGGGTAGAAGCGGAGCGAAAGGCCAGGCAGAGGAAAAAAAAGTGTGGAGAAGGAGTGGAAGTGACTCTTGCGGAAATCTGGGATCTTCTGGAAAAGATGACCGGAATCCCGGCGGAAGAAGGGATAGCCAAAGAAAAGGACATGGAGCGGAAATACTGTTTTGCAAATCCTTATTTTGCCGGCGTTCCGCAGAAGCTTCAAGAAGCCGGGAAAACAGTGATCGCTGTCAGCGATATGTATCTGGAACAGGAATTTCTGGAGAGTCTGCTTTTAGAAAAGGGATTCGGAGGGCTGGATGCCTGTTTTGTTTCATCCCGGTGGGGAGTCACGAAAGCAGAGGGGACGATGTACGGGAAGGTGGAAGCGGAGCTTGCAGGGCAGAAAAATTTCCTCCATATCGGGGATGATCGGTATAGTGACATTGCGATGGCAAAAAGAGCAGGATGGGATACGTTCTGGTATCCCAATATCCAGATGCAGGGGAGAAGATACCGTCCCCGGGATATCTCGGTCATTACAGGCAGTATGTATAGGGGAATGGTGAATATCCGGCTTCATAACGGCAGCAGGATTTATTCTCCCTTTTATGAATACGGTTATGTATACGGTGGAATACTGGCTCTTGGATACTGTCAGTTTATCCATGATTTTGTCAGGAGAAAAGAGATTTCACAGATTTGGTTTCTGGCAAGAGACGGAGAAATTCTGAAAAAAATCTATGATTGTCTGTACCCCGGGGAGGAGACAGTCTATGTGCTCTGGTCCCGGGGAGCAGCGGCACGGATTCTTAGCAGCGCATGGAAGGAAGATTTTTTTGAAAGGTTCCTTTTCCAGAAAACAGGACAGGGCTATTCCATGGCAGAAATTTTCAAGGCAATGGAGCTGGAGCATATGCTTTTGGAAGTCTGCAAAGATCTGGGATGCAGAGCCGATACCCGGCTGGATCTTCCCCTTGCCAAAAGTTGCCGCTTCTGTCTGAAAAGAAGATGGCAGCAGGTGGAAACAGCCTACCGAGAAGAAAAAGAGGCTGCCAGAGAATATCTGACATCCCTTGCGGAGAATCATAGCAGGATTGCCGTAGTGGATATTGGCTGGGCCGGAAGCGGAGCACTGGGGATTTCGCATCTCTTAAGAGAGGAATTTGGACTTTCCTGCAAGGTGTATGGCCTTCTGGCAGGTACAAACACCTGTCACAATCCAAGACCGGATACGTCGGAGAGCTTCTTTTTTGATGGAATGATAGCGAGCTATCTTTTTTCACAGACAAAAAACAGAGATCTCTGGAAATTTCACGACCTGAACCGGAAGCATAATCTGTACATGGAGCTTCTTTTTACTTCGGATTCCCCCACATTGAAAGGCTTTTGCCTGGACGAGAATGGAAAAGTAGGATTTCGCTATGGAAAGAAAGAGGCTCACGGAAAGCAGATACGGCAGATTCAGCGAGGGATTTTAGATTTTACGGCGGATTACAGAAAATATTTTCCTGAATTTGTTACAGGAGAAAGGGGAATCATAAAGGGGAGAGATGCCTATGCACCGTTGCTGCTTTTTTTACAGGATAAAAAGGTCAGAAAAGCTCTGGAGCGTTTGTTTGACTGGGACACCAGCGCAGATACCCAGTGAAAGAAAAGAAAAACCGCAGGTATAAGACAATGAGGAAAGGACACAATACATTTAAAGCATGGAAAATATTGACTCAGGGGATGCTTATCGCCCTGTATTTTCTGGCATCGGCACAAGTAATGCGGGAAATCTGGAAAGAGCGTTATCTTCCGGTCACTCTTTTGTATATGGTGATGCTGGAAGTATCTTATCTGATGCTGGAGGCCGGAAATATCGAGCAAAGGAGGATCCTTGACCTTGTATACGGGCAGTTTTTCGGCGCTCTGTGTGCAAATCTCTTTTTTGCCCTGCTGATGTATACAGTCAGCACGCTCTCCTTTGAAGCCATACTTCCATATTTTTTCACACTGACTTTATTAGAGGTCATGTCAGGTATCCTGTGGGCCGTTCTCTTTTTCTGGATTTATCTGAAGGGACAGTCCTTCAAGAAAGCTCTTTTTATTTACGGGAACAGAGAGAGGATGCCTGAGACTGTTCTGGAAAATAACCGGATCAACGGATACTTTCAAATTACAAAATCTATGCATTTTAGAGAGGGAATCCCAAAAGCAATGAAACTGATGGAAGAATGTGAGGCGGTTTTCCTTGGAGATATTCCCTGTCAGGAGCGAAATGAGCTTATGAAAACCGCTGTCCGGATGGACCGGGAATGCTACAGTATTCCAAAAGTGACAGATATTTATATCAAAAATACTACGATCCTGCGGCTTTATGACAAAGTACTTTTCCGATGCAGCCAAAGTCGCCTCACAAGGGAGCAGGAGGTGATAAAGCGGGCAGAGGATGTGATAGTATCCTTCCTTCTTCTTGTTCCAGCCCTTCCTGTCATGCTGCTGATCGCACTTGGTATTAAGCTTGAGGATAGAGGTCCCGTATTTTACAGGCAGAAAAGAGTGACAAAGGGCGGCAGGGAATTTGACATGCTGAAATTCAGAAGTATGCATGTGGATGCGGAAAAGGACGGGCCAAGGCTTGCGGGAAAATATGACAGCCGCATTACAAAGGTGGGGAGAGTAATCCGGAATCTTCATTTTGACGAGCTGCCACAGCTTTTTAACATCTTTCGGGGAGAGATGTCTCTGGTAGGTCCAAGACCGGAACGGCGGGAGTTTATTGAAGAGTATGCAAAAATAATCCTGGAATTTACGGAGAGGCTGAAAGTGCGGGGAGGTCTTACAGGATATGCACAGATATACGGGAAATACAATACGGGCCCGGAAGATAAGATAAAATACGACCTGATCTATATTTATCAATATTCACTCCGGCTGGATATCCGCCTTTTGTTTCTCACTGTCCGCATTCTGTTTCAGAAAGAAAATGCGGAAGGGGTAGAGGAAAAAGAGCAGGATGACACCGGAGATCAGAAAGGAGACGGACATGGAAAACATTAGACTGCTGGATTGTACGTTAAGGGACGGAGGGTACATCAACGACTGGAATTTTGGGGAAAAGACAATCCGAAGTATCATTGACAGGCTGATCGAGGCCAAAACAGATCTGGTGGAGGTGGGATTTTTAAGGAACTGTACCTATGATCCTGACCGTACCTTGTTTCATTCTGTAAGAGAATTGAAAAAAGTCCTTCCTTCCAGCCATGGAAATACAAAATTTGTAGCTATGGCTCTTCACAATCAGTATGATATACGAAATCTGGAAGAGTGTGACGGGACTGTGGACGCAGTGCGTGTTACTTTCCATGACTATGATGCGGAAGAAGGACTGGATTTCTGCAGAAAGGTGAAGGAAAAAGGCTACCAGCTTTTTATCAATCCCATCAATATTATGGGTTACCGGGATCAGGAGCTGGTAAAGCTTCTGAAAAAAGTCAGCAATCTGGAACCTTACGGATTTTCTATTGTAGATACCTTTGGTTCCATGACAAAAAAAGAGTTGGTGAGGATTTATTCTCTCTGTGAGAACAATCTAGACGAAGCGATTGTTTTGGGCCTTCACCTCCATGAAAACATGGCCCAGTCTTTCCTTCTTGCCCAGACGTTTCTGGAGATGAAGGATCCAAGGAGAAACTGCGTTCTGGACGCTTCTTTAAACGGAATGGGGCGGGTACCGGGGAATCTCTGTCTGGAACTGATCATGGATTATATGAACCGAAGTTATGGGAAAGATTATGACATTGATCCGGTATTGGATGCCATCGAGGAGTATATTACTCCCATCAAGAGCAGGGAACCCTGGGGTTACATGGCGGAATATTTCATCTCAGCAAAATATAATCTCCACCGGAATTATGCCGAATATCTGCTGTCAAAAGGAACCCTCACCGCAAGAGACATGCATCAGATCTTAAAAATGCTGCCGGAAAACAAAAAAAGTGCCTTTGATCCGGCTTGTATTGAAGAGCTGTATCAAGAATATAAAAATCAGACTGTGTCAGATCAGGCTTCCCTTGGCAGTCTGAAACAGATATTTGAAGGCCGTGCGGTAGTTTTGCTGGCTCCGGGGACAAGTCTCGAATATCAGTGGGATAAGGTGAAAGACTATATCAGATCCCAAAAGGCAATCATCGTGTCAGCAAATTTCTATTTTGCGGAGCAGGAAGGCGGCTTTGCCTTTTTCAGCAATGCAAAACGTTTTGCGGAGTATCAGGCGCTTCGGAAACAGGATATCCATGTGATTCTTACATCTAACATTACAAAAGGCGTTCGTCCGGGAGATGATGTCATCAACTATCAGCGCCTTGCCATGGAAGGAGAAGAGCCTTCAGAAAACTGCGGCATTATGCTCCTTAGGCTGATGAGCCTTCTGAAAGTAAAGGAAGCCGCACTTGCAGGGTTTGACGGATACACAGAGGAAGGAGAAGATTATATGAAAGGATATTTCGGGGCGTTTCAAAATGCCAGAGAGGGAGATAACCGGAAGATTGCCGGAGAGATCCGGAAACTGCAGAAGAAAATCAAGATTTTGTTCCTGACTCCATCACAATACGAGGAGGCGGTTTAAATGCAGCAGGTACTTGAAAAGCTGGATATGATCCGGTATCTGATCCTGGATGTGGACGGCACGATGACAGACGGAGGGGTTTATCTGGACAGCCGGGGAGAGGAAATGAAAAAGTTTTCCATTAAGGACGGGGCAGGGATCCTCCTTGCAAGACAGGCGGGAATTGAGACTGTGATCCTGACAGGAAGAGAGAGCATGTGTGTTTCGAGAAGAGCAAAAGAGCTTGGCATCCGGGAGGTCTTTCAGAATATAAAGGATAAAAAAGAGTTCCTTGTCCGCTTCCTTGAAGAGAAAAAGATTGCCCCGGAGGAGGCTGCCTATATTGGAGATGATTTGAATGATCTGGAGGCAATGAAATGCGTAGGGACGGCTGTCTGTCCCCAGGATGCAGCGAAACAGATCAAGGCCTTCTGTCCTTTTGTACTTTCCAGCAAAGGAGGGGAGGGGGCAATACGTGAATTTGTGGAGATGATTCTGGAAAAAAGGGGAATACAGTATGAAGGATTGGTTTTATGACAGGATTGTCCGCCGAAATGAGAGAATACAAAAAGAATATGAGCGCTATGTCCGGGGACATTTAGAGGAGCATAAGAAGAAAAGATGGAAACATTGGCTTGTGCTTCTGGGATTGTCCTGGAAATACCGGAACAGTCAGAAAAACCGGATCCATACGTTTGTCCTTGTAAAACAAAAGAAGGACAGTGCAAAGGTTCGCATGGAGTGGGTGCCAGGTGCTGTGTGCTACAATATTTATCTTTCTACAGACGGGGTGAAATACCATTTTTTGCAAAAAGAAAAGCATCATGTATGCACCCTGCAGGGAATGGGAAATGGAAAAATGTATTTCCTTAAATATAAGGTTTCCCTGGATGGCAGATTTTACAGCGAATTTTCAGAGGTTCTGACCGTATCTGCCGTACAGAATAAAGAACTGTACTTTATGGAGCAATTGTCCCAAAAGCTGGAAAAAGAAAATGGTTCCTCAGATATGAAAGGAAAAAACAGAAATCAAAATACGGTGGCAGGGATTATGACAGCGGAGGCAAAACAAGGAGAAGGAATCCGAATTTCCTGGAAAAGGGCGTCGGGGGCTATTCATTATAATCTCTACCGCGCGGAGGAAGGGAAGCCATATATATTTCTGATCCAGACCGAAAAGGACTCATATATGGATGAAAAGATCAGCGGAGGAATGTCCTATGAGTACAAGCTGAAATATACAGGGGACGGGAAGAAATACCATGATTATTCCATCCCTGTTTCTGTGACGGCGCCGGCAGAAAAATACAGGGGAGGAAACAGTGGCCCTCTGCCGGAGAAAGGGGCCGAATCAGCCGGCGATGGACGGATCAGCTTTATGCATCTTGCAAAAGGGATGATGCCCTATGAAGTCATTTCATTCGATGTTTTTGACACACTGATTTTCCGTCCCTTTGAGCACCCTTACGATCTCTTTGTTCTGGAAGGGGAGGAGCTTGATATTATGGATTTTTGTGAGATCAGGCGAAGTGCGGAGGAAGAAGCAAGGCAGAACAGCCGTTTAAAAAGGGGCAACAGGGAAGTGACACTGGAGGAAATCTATGATCTTGTGGCGGACGAGACCGGGATCGACCCGAAGGAAGGTGCTGCACTTGAATTTTCCATGGAATGCCGCCTGTGTTACGGGAATCCCTACATGTTGGAAGTTTTTCATATACTCAAAGAACAGGGCAAGATCCTGGTAGCTTTGTCGGATATGTATCTTTCTGCTGCCAAAATGGAGAAACTCCTTGCCTGCTGCGGCTATGAAGGCTTTGACGAAATTATTGTATCCTGCGACTATAACTGTTCCAAAAGAGACGGGGGACTCTATGATGTGCTGAAAAAAAAGTATGCAGGCAGAACCATCGTTCATGTGGGGGATCATCCTGTATCTGATCTGGAATCAGCCCGGAAAAAGGGAATTGACGCCCGGTTTTATCAGAATGTCAATGAGGCGGGCAGGAGATACCGGGCAAAGGATATGTCCTATCTTGTAGGGAGCGCTTATCGCGGGATCGTTAATGCCTGGCTGCACAGCGGAAGGAGAAGTTTTACCCCTTACTATGAAGTGGGGTTTGTCTATACCGGGTTTTACTGCATGGGATTTTGCCAGTGGATTGCCCGTTATGTCAGGGAACATGAGCTGGAGAAGGTCCTGTTCCTTGCGCGGGAAGGGGATATTTATCAGAAAGTTTTTCAGGAAATGTATCCGGACATCCCCACAGAGTATGTTCTCTGGTCCAGGATTCCGGTGGTGAAAACGACAGTGAGAAAGAACCGGCATCCTTACCTTCTGCAGATCGTTCATCATAAGGCCAATGCACTGTATAAATCTATGATAGGGACGCTGCTGGAGCGGACCGGTATTGGAAGACTAAAAGCATATCTGCCGGATTACCGGCTGAAGGAAGAAGAATTTCTGACGCCGGGAAATGAGAAAGTATTAAGGGAGCTTTTGCTGGATCACTGGGATGAAGTATGCAGCTGTTATGAGGCCGATGATACTTATATCCGTTCTTATCTGGAGAGAAAGATCCAGAATGCGAAAAAGGCAGCGGTAGTAGATGTAGGATGGTCCGGCAACAATGTGCTTCAGGTTAAGTATCTTGTGGAGGAGGCATACGGGATGGACTGTCGGATCCACTGTCTGCTGGCAGCTGCAAGAAATGTCAATGACACTTATATGGCCGGGATGATGCAGAGGAAAAGAGTGGAAACTTACATCTTTTCCAATATGTACAATAAGGGACTCCACGACACCCATCAGGAAGAAAACAAGAAACTTAATTCTTTCTTTTTTGAGATACTCACCCAGTCAAGCACTCCCACCTTCCTTGGCTTTGATCAGCAGGGGAAGTTTCTCTATGACATTCCGGAAGTGGAAAACTACCGCCATAACCGGGAGATCCATCAGGGAACGCTGGATTTTGTAAAGGAGTATCAGAAAAGGTTCCGGGATTTTCCCTTTATGCTGGATATATCCGGTCATGACGCCTATATGCCGTTTCAGTATTTTTCCAGAAATCTTCTGTGGCTGAAAAAATATTTCGGAAATTATATCTTTGGCCGAGACCTTTTTGCTACTGGGGAAGAGGCTGTGATGGAATCAGTATCAGAGGTAATGAAAAAAGCAGGATTATGGGAGGAAGGATCATGATATTATATCAGGCGCTGTCGTCGTACCAGATTCTGGAATGTATGGTTCACAGACAGGTTTTTTATAAAGATCAGAAATGTATCTTAATCCTGGGAACCTATATCCGGGAGAGGATGCCGAAATACTGGGAACTGGAGACAAAGGGCTTTTTTGACGAAGTATATCTGTTCCGCTTTGGCGGATACAGGGGGAGCGAGGATGAGATCATACGTCAGGTAGAAGAAGAACTGAAGGTAAGCCTGCCGTATGCTCTGGAGGATTTTGAAAAAATACTGGCAGCAGGCATCCATACTTACCTGCAGGTATATATGGCTTTTCGAGGGATTCCCTTTGAAATGTTTGAGGATGGAAGCGGAGCCTTAAGCCGTCCCTGGATTCTGGCTGATATTCATCGAAAAAGTTCACCTGCCAGATATGAATTGATTGAAAAGTATCGGCTGTACGATCATCAAAATTCCATGATTACAAAAAAATATTGTGATATGAAAGCCCAGGAACAGGGATTTTATGACAAAAAGGCGGAAGATTTTCAGGTTATGGAACACTTCCACAGTCTGACGGATCAGAAAAAAGAAGACATCCGGCATATTTTTACCCTTCCTTTTCAAAAAGGGAGGGAGGACAGAGTGCTTCTTCTGACCCAGCAGTTTGCCAATTTGGGGCAGATTCCCTACGACGGACAGATCTGTATTTACCGTCACCTCTTTGCTTATTATTTAAGAGACAGGAAAGTTATCATTAAAACGCATCCGGATGATATTCTTTACTATCATCGGCTTTTTCCAGAGGCGGAGGTGATCCGTGAGACTTTTCCCTCGGAGCTTCTGCCCCTTGTGTTTGAGAAGATGCCGGACAGCGTCTGCACCGTAAGTTCTACAGGGGTCAATCAGATCCGGGGAGAATTTAAGGAGCATATTATTTTCGGACCTTCCTATGAGACAAGTTATGTGTATGACGGAATTTATTATGCAGCCTTACGGCTGGCGGACCATCTGGGAATATACCATATATGTGTATCAGGAGTCAATGAGATTCAGCTTCATTACCTGGCAGAGCTTTGTCCGGAATTTTCGGGGAAATTTTCAGTAAGTCGGGAAAAGGCAGAAGGCCCATGTCTTTGTTTTACAGGAGATCTGGAAGAAGAGGATGTGAGAATCAAAGGAGAAATAGGCGGGAAAGAAAGAGAAGAGGGGGCGGAAGGTATCCTGTATCTCAATGAAAAGAAAGGGTACCGGATGAAAAGCTTTGAGAAGATGATCCCTGTCAGTGTCCGGGAAGGGGAAAGGCAGCACACAATATTTTTTCAGTCAGGAAAGGAAGAGATAAAAGAAATGGCAGCAGAATTTTGGGAAGAGATCAAGCTTCCTTATCTGGAAGAGGAAATTGCTATTGAAAAATTAAATGACGATCAGATGAAAATCCGCATGCTGGAAGGGATTCTGGAGGCAACTCAAAAAAGGCTTCTGGAATATATCAGACGGGAAAAAGAGCTGAAGAGTAAAATTTCCGTATTGGAAGGAAAGGTGAAAAGAGATGTGGGTGAACCGTAGTCAGGCTCTTATGCTTCCTGACGGAAGACGGGCAGTCACAGTAAATGGAGACTGCAGGATCGGTCATAAGAGAAGATGTCCCCGGGTAGATATAGAGGCAGCGGTGTGTATTGGTGATGGGGCAGAGATCGAGGCCGGATTTATCGGTATGGGGACTTTTATCGGAAGGGGAACAAGTATCCTGCGGACAGAATCGGTGGGACGTTTTGTCACAATAGGGGAATACTGCAGCATTGGGGCAGAACTGGCAGAAACGGGAAAGCGTATCAGTACCTCTTATTTTGTAAAGGGGCGCGCTTTGCCCTGGTATGAAAAATTTATGGTTCCTGTACAGGTGTATCGATCAACTGCAAAGAAGAAACTCCGGATAGGGAGCGATGTTTATATCGGTGCCCATTCAGTAGTGGCGGAAGGAATCTCTATTGGCGATGGAGCTATCCTTTTACCCGGTACCGCTGCTGATAAAGATATACCTTCTTACTCGGTTGTCTATGGTAATCCGGCAAAGATATGGGAATATCGCTTTAGCAGGGAAGAGACAGAACGTTTGAAAAAGATCCGGTGGTGGGATTATGGGGAAAGACTTCTTGGGAAGGCAGATTTTGCAAGGGCAGATTTTGACAAAGTGCTGGAAATCCTGGAGAAAGAGAAGGATCAGATAACGCCGATCCTTCCGATGGAAACAGGAATGAAAATCCGGTATAAAGACGGATACTGCTGTATTTACAGTAAACTTATGGATCAAAAGACGCTGCTTTACCAGTTCCCGGAAAATGGATAAAATTTCGGACAGTCAGAGCATACCGACGTCGGTGTGTAAGGAAAAAGAGACAGGTGGAATGAAGACATGCTTATCAATTCAAAATTTTATTTTCCAACAGAATACGGCCAGGGGGTTACACTTACCGGAGAAGATACAGATATTTGCTATGCCTCTGCAAAGGATTGTGTGCTGGAGGCTCCCGTGAGATTTTGTTCCGGAGTAAAGATTGATGCGGAGAAGATCGGAGCATTTTCTTTTTTTAATCAGAACAGTAGTCTTAGGTTTATCGAATCCATTGGAAGATTCGCCCTTTTTGCTTCAGAAGTGATCATGGGAGGCGCCGTTCATCCCGTTGAATCCATCAGTACCCATCTTCTTTTCCAGAATATGGACAACAGTTGGAACCGGAATTTCCACAGTCTGTGCAGTCAGGAGGGTTTTCTGGAAGAGATTGTGCGTTATCAAAAAGAGCATGAACTGAAAGGAAAGACAAGGATCGTCATCGGCAATGATGTCTGGATCGGTAACCGGGCTGTTATTTTGAGGGGAGTGACCATCGGAGACGGCGCCGTGGTAGGAGCGGGGGCAGTGGTGACAAGGGATGTGGAGCCTTACACGATTGTGGGAGGCGTGCCTGCAAGAACGATCCGGAAACGCTTTTCAGATAAAGTGATCGAAAAGCTGGAACAGGTCAAATGGTGGGATTACGGGCCGGATATTATGGCCGGAATTGATCTGAATCAACCGGAGGAAGCGGTGAAATATCTGGAAGAAAGAATAGAAAACGGATTTGCCAGATATGCAGGGGAGAAATTTGCCTTTCACCCTGGAAGCAGAACGATCACAAGGAGAGAGAATAAAGAAGAGGTCCTTTTATATAAAATATAATGTCAATGGCGGCGTACAAGAGAGGGAATCATCTCAGGCAGATGTCTTTTGTGTCGCTTTCGGGAAAGGGAGGAAAAGCATAATGCGGACAGCAGGAATTATACCGGCCAGATATGGAGCATCCCGGCTTCCGGGGAAACCCATTCAGGATATCCAGGGAAGGCCGATGATCTGGTGGGTGTATCAGAAGGCAATAAAGGCAAAAAGATTAGATCAGGTTCTGGTAGCGGCAGATGATGAGAGGATTATGGAAGAATGCAGCAAATGGAAGATTCCGGCAGTCCTGACCGGAACATATCACCGCAATGCAGCCAGCAGGCTTCAGGAAGTATCCGAAAGGATTGTGGCAGACTTCTATGTGCAGATCAACGGTGATGAACCCTTGATCCGTCCGGAATATATTGACGCTGTGATTCCGGAGACTATTTCGACAGAGGAGGAGTTTGGCACCAATATTATTGCACCTGTGACATCTCCGGCAGAAGTGCTGGATCCTTCCAATATTAAAGTAGTGTTTGACTCATCCCTTCGGGCACTCTACATGTCGAGAACGCCAATCCCCAACCCTTTTCTATCCATTGATGTTACCTATTACAAACATGTGGGGATTCTTGGATATAATAAGAAGATGCTGGACTTTTATAAAAATTCTGTGCCGGGGACTTTTGAGAAGATTGAGGGAATCGACACACTGCGTTTTTTGGATTACGGAAAACATCTGCAGTTTATTGTGCTTGAAGAGGTGGAAAGTCTTTCAGTGGATACGTCCAAGGATCTGGAATATGTAAGAAAATTACTGCAGAGAGAAAAAGATATTGTCGAAACGGGCAATAAAAAAAGCCGGTAAAGAACGAAATCTTTACCGGTTTTGTGTTTGCTGATAACAGTGAAGATCTTTATTCAATATGGCGTTTGATCGCTTCAAAACTTTCGGCGCTGATGACATGTTCCATGCGGCAGGCATCTGCTACAGCTACCTTGGGATCCACGCCGAGACGGATCAGCCAGGAAGAGATCAGCTGATGACGTTCATAGATACATTCAGCAATTTCCCGTCCGGATGGCGTCAGAGTGATGTAACCTTCCGGTGATACCTGAATGTGATTGCTTTCACGCAGTTTTTTCATAGCCACGCTGACGCTGGATTTTTTAAAATCCAATTCGGTAGCAACATCCACAGAGCGGACGACAGGATGGGATTTGCTTAAGATAAGAATCGTTTCCAGATAATTTTCCGCAGATTCATTTATATTCATATCTGATCACCTCGGTTTCTTGCGCAAAAATCAGCGCAGTGTAAACACATTGAATAGAAATTTCAACCCTATCTCAGTGTTAGTACATAGTATAGCATAAGAATGCTGTCACATCAAATATAATTCTATAGCGGTGTGAGTCAAGGCTGGAAAGAAAAACAAAAGTATGGTATGATGAAGCGTAACGTGAAAATATCATTTTAAGGAGAAAGTATGAGTATTTATGACAGCCTGAACGGGCCGCAAAGAGAAGCGGTACATCATACAGAGGGACCACTTTTGATCCTGGCAGGAGCCGGATCGGGAAAGACCCGCGTGCTGACACACAGGATTGCATATTTAATAGAAGAAAAAGGAATTAATCCCTGGAATATCCTTGCCATTACTTTTACAAATAAAGCGGCCGGCGAGATGAGAGAAAGGGTGGATCAGATCGTTGGTTTTGGGGCGGAAAGCATTTGGGTGAGTACTTTTCACTCTACATGCGTGAGGATTTTGAGACGCCACATTGATCGCTTGGGATACGATACAAATTTTACGATTTATGACACAGACGATCAGAAAACATTGATGAAGGATGTGTGCAAACGTCTTCAGATTGATACAAAAGTTTACCGGGAGAGAAATCTTCTGGCAGCTATTTCAGCGGCGAAAAATGAGCTTATTACTCCGGAAGAATACCGGCTGCAGGCAGAAGGAGATTTCGGAAGGCAGAAAATCGCTTCCGTCTATGAGGAATATGAAAAACAGATGAGGGCAAATAACGCACTGGATTTTGATGACCTTCTTCTGAAAGCGGTACAGCTGTTCCAGACACAGCCGGAGGTTCTGGACTATTATCAGGAGCGCTTCCGGTATATTATGATCGATGAATATCAGGATACCAATACGGTACAGTTTCAGCTTGTCAGTTTGCTGGCAGCTAAATATCGGAATTTATGTGTAGTAGGTGATGATGACCAGTCTATCTACAAATTCCGGGGAGCAAATATCAGAAATATCCTGAATTTTGAGCAGGTGTTTGAGGATGCCAGGGTGATCAAGCTGGAGCAGAATTACCGGTCTACAAGTACGATACTGGATGCGGCAAATGCAGTGATAAGAAACAATAGAGGCAGAAAAGAAAAGACATTGTGGACGGATAACGGTCAGGGAGAAAAGATCACCTTCCGTCAGTTTGACACTGCCTATGACGAGGCAGAATATATTGTGGGCGATATAAAAGAGAACATAGAAAACGGAAGGTGCAATTATAATGATAATGCGGTCCTTTACCGGACAAATGCTCAGTCCCGGCTTTTGGAGGAGAAGCTTGTAGCGGCCAATATTCCCTATAAAATTGTGGGCGGCATTAATTTCTATGCAAGGCGGGAAATAAAAGATCTGCTTGCTTATTTGAAGACCATTGATAATGCCAGAGATGACCTTGCGGTCAGACGTATTATCAATGTTCCCAAAAGAGGGATCGGACTTACCAGTGTAAACCGGCTGCAGGAATATGCCCTTGCCAGAGATATCAGTTTTTATGAGGCTCTGCTAGGAGCAGATCTGATTCCGGGAATCGGAAGAGGGCTTGCACGGCTGGAGTCATTTGCGGCTTTGATGGAACATTTCCGTACCAGGGCTGATGAGATCAGTATTTCTCAGCTTCTGGATGAGATCCTGGAAACGACGGGGTACATAGAAGAGCTGAAAACAGAAGGGGAAATCGAGGCGGAAGCAAGAATTGAAAATATCGATGAGCTGAAAAATAAAATAGCCGCTTATGAGGAGGCCTGCCAGGAACAGGGAGAGAGACCGAGTTTAAGCGGCTTTCTGGAAGAGGTTGCTCTTGTAGCGGATGTGGATAGCCTGGATGAGAACAGCGACTATGTTGTTTTGATGACGCTGCACAGTGCCAAAGGACTGGAATTTCCACAGGTTTATCTTGCTGGTATGGAAGATGGGCTGTTTCCAAGCTATATGACCATTACGGCAGACGACCCGGAGGAGATAGAGGAGGAGCGAAGGCTTTGTTATGTGGGAATCACAAGGGCTAAGGAACATCTGACTTTAACCTGCGCAAAGCGCCGTATGGTAAGAGGAGAAACGCAGTACAATAAAATGTCCCGGTTTTTAAAAGAGATTCCTATGGAACTTCTGGAAACGGGAATAAAATTTGAAAAAGAGGAAAGGGAAGAAGAAAAACCGCAGCCGTGGCAGCAGGCAAGGCAGTCTTTTCGGTCAAAGCCCTTCACTGCGCCAAAGCCGGTACAGCAGTTTAAAGTTGCAGGAGGAAAAGGTCCCGGCTATGATGTGGGCGACAGAGTACGTCATGTCAAATTTGGAGAAGGGATTGTGACTTCCATTGTAGAAGGCGGAAGAGATTATGAAGTGACTGTGGAATTTGATACGGCCGGAACGAAAAAAATGTTTGCAGTATTTGCAAAACTGCAGAAAATATAAAAATGTACAAAAACTTATACCGGGATTTTTCAGAAAATTTCCCGGGAAAAGCAGTAGTAATATGGCGCAGATGGTGTTATAATAAAATATATTAAATCTATACCAGCCAGACGGGCATAAGAAAGGATGTGTAGGAAAGATGAGCAAAGTAGAGGATATTATTGCAGCATCAAAACTGAATGAGCTGATTCGGAAAAAAGATGATGATGAAAAACGCGGAAAGACAGTGCTGTGGGTACTGGCCATTGTAGGAGCGATCGCAGCAGTGGCAGCAATTGCATATGCAGTATATTGTTTCTTTACCCCAGATTACCTGGAGGATTTTGAAGAAGATTTTGACGATGATTTCGATGACGATTTCTTCAGTGAGGAAGATCAGGTATAAGGGCCAAAAGGAGAAGAGACAGAACACTATGTTCTGTCTTTCTTTTTGTTACGGTGACGGGTCAAAGTCCGGGTGTGCTCGAGACCTTGGTGACCGCTTCAGGAACAGATAAAGGAGAAAGAAAGCAGAAATGAAAAAAGGACAGATAGTAGAAGGAATTGTAGAAAAGATAGAGTTTCCCAATAAAGGAAAGGTTTATGTGCCGGAAGAGGAGCAGTATGTCATTGTAAAAAATACAGTTCCCGGTCAGAAAGTCAAATGCTCTGTCAACAAAATGAGAAAAGGTAAGGCAGAAGGGCGTCTTTTGGAAGTAACAGAGAAATCTTCACTGGAGAAAGATTCTCTGTGTCCTCATTTTGGACAGTGCGGGGGATGCACTTACCAGAATCTGCCCTATGAACAGCAGCTGAAGCTGAAAGAACAGCAGGTCCATGAGATGTTGGAAAAGGCGGCAGACCATGAATTTCAGTGGGATGGAATCCTCCCTTCACCTGTGGAGGAAGCATATAGAAATAAGATGGAATTTTCTTTCGGAGATGAATATAAGGATGGACCTCTGGCTCTTGGCATGCATAAAAGAGGCAGTTTTCATGATATTGTCAATGTAGGAGAATGCAGGATCGTAGACGAAGATTTCCGCCAGATCCTTTCTGCTACGCTGGAGTTTGCAAAAGAGACAGGGCTTCCATACTATCACCGGATGAGACATATAGGATTTTTCCGCCATCTTCTGGTACGAAAAGCAGTAAAAACCGGAGAAATCCTGGTAGATCTCGTGACGACCACACAGAATCAGGCAGACCTGGAAAGCTGGGCCAATCGTCTGGTAGAGCTGGAAAAACAAGGATGCTTGAAAGGAAAAATCGCCGGGATCCTGCATACATCCAATGACAGTCTTGCTGATGTAGTGAAAGATGAAGGAACAGAAATTTTGTACGGTCAGGATTATTTTTATGAAATATTGCTGGGACTGAAATTTAAGATCACGCCGTTTTCTTTCTTCCAGACAAACTCTCTGGGAGCGGAAGTTCTCTATGAGGCCGCCAGAAATTATGTGGGAGAAACAAAAGATAAAGTGATTTTTGATCTTTACAGCGGGACAGGAACGATTGCACAGATTCTGGCGCCGGTGGCAAAAAAAGTAGTCGGCGTGGAGATTGTGGAAGAGGCGGTACGGGCCGCCAGAGAGAATGCAGCTTTAAACGGCCTTGATAACTGCAGTTTCTGGGCTGGAGATGTACTGAAGGTCATTGATGAATTAGGAGAGGTTCCCGATCTGATCGTTCTGGATCCGCCGCGGGACGGCGTGCATCCCAAGGCCCTTGAGAAGATCATCGGTTTCGGAGTAGAACGTATCGTGTACATTGCCTGTAAACCTACCAGCGTTGCCCGAGATCTGGAAATGCTGCAGGGAAGAGGCTATCAGATGGAAAGAGCAGTGTGCATTGACCTTTTCCCGGGCACATATCATGTGGAGACTTGCGTCTTGTTAGGTAGGAAAAAACCGGCTGAAAAACAAATGTAGAATTTTGAAGAGGATAGACTTGACAAACTATCCCCTCTGTTGTCTAAAATATAAGAAAGACACTTTGATCAATGTAAGGGTTATATAGTATCATCAAAGGGCCGGACATTAAAAAGATGGAATTTGGCAGAAATACTCTGTTTGAGTTCAATTGTTTATATTGCTTTTTCTTGTTTAAAGTGGATATTAAAAAAATAGATAAAAGAAGTTTTCTTTTTCATGACTGCAATGGCCTTTCAACCGTTGCAGTCTTTTTTTTGCTGCTTTTTACCGGAATCCGATTAGAGTCTGCAGTGCTTAGAAGAAGCCGTGCCCCGCCTTTTTAGTCTGGATGCAAAGAGACTAAGGAAAGGAGAAAAAAAGTGGGATACAATCATGGAAAAGCAGAACGAAAATGGCAGATCTGGAAAGAAAAAGAAGAAAAGCTCATGCGGGAGAACGGCGTTGATGAAGAGATCATAGCAGAAATCCGTGCGTATGACCGTATAGAGTTTAATTCTGACAGGCGCTTTTATGTGCATTCTAATGAAATGGCAGAGTACATAGAAAATACGGCAGGAAAGGAACAGGATATTGAGGTTATAACTGTTCTGGATCTTCTTAATGAAATCGAGAGCAGAAATTTATATTATGAACTGCTTGCGCTGGATCAGAGTGTGCTGCAAATTCTTTTGCTGAAAATTCAGGGATATTCTACAAGGGAGATCGCACAGCTTACGCGGCTGTCGGAAGACGCCGTGTATCAGAGGATGCACCGGCTGAAGAAGAAACTGCAGCCTTTTAAGGATCAAAGAGGATAATATCACTTTTAAAAAAGGAAACGGGCGGGAGAAGAGGATATTTTCTTCTGCCTGTTGTCCTCTTGGGGAAAAGATTATTTTTTCGAATGATCAAGAAATTAATATTTTAGAAACATAAGAGAAACATGAAATTAACAATGGAGAGTTATTTTCTTACTGTCAAATGAAACAAGGAAAATGAATAGAAAGGTGAATCGAAAATGGCGAAATCAAAATTAGTGCAGACAAACGAAGTCCGGCAGAAACAATTTGTAGGCTATGAATACAAAGAGCTGACTGCAGAAAGCAGCCAGGCATCGTTTTTAATAGATGGGTATGAAAATTTCGGTTGGGAGTTGGATGAAAATCTGCCGGAACGAAGTTCCGCTAAATATACAGCAGGCAAAAAAGTTGTGATCCGGCTGAAGTGAAACCGAAAAATCGTCAATAAGGCAGAGCTTACCAGATTACAGAGAAATTTTGAAGCGTGTGTGGAGGACATAAAGACATTAGAAAAAAGCAAAACTTCACAGGCAACGGCATATGCGCTTATACTGGCCGTAGTAGGCACAGTCTTTATGGGAGGTTCCACCTTTGCAGTGACAGCACAGCCGCCTCACATTGCTTTGTGTATCGTTCTTGCGGTGCCGGGATTTCTCGGATGGATATTTCCGTATTTCTTTTACCGGAGAATATTGCGGAAGCGAACAGAAGAAGTAGCGCCGCTGATAGAAGAGAAATATGAAGAAATTTATGAATTATGCGAAAAAGGGAACAGACTGTTAGTTTAAAGAAACGCCATCCTGCATCTGCGAGATGGCGTTTTATAGTTGAGATGTGGAAGAATCAGAAGAAAGAGAATAATTAACAGCAGCATGACAACAATAGTAAGAAAGAGCAGAAAGTACAAATGATCATTCGAACATTTGTACTTTTTTTGCCGTTAGTCCTATATACTTTTACCGGTATATTTGCTATAATGTGCGAAGAGACAGAGAGGATAAAAAGAAGACGATTAACGATAGGCATTTTGGAAGTTGCCAGTTCGGGGAAATGCCTACAATGGCAAACATTATTTTGTAACTGAAAACCAACCCTTATTATGACTCATAAAAAACTCTGGCAGTGCAGCCTTACGGCAAGTTTAAGGAATTTTTCTGAACAACGTTGTAGTATTGAATTTAAAGGTGAAGAATATGAAAAAGAAAAAAGAAATATCTATAGTGCGTTCTTCGGCAGCAGAGTATTTGACGTTTATTACTGCTACAGGAGAAAGCGATGTTAATGCTATATATTTTGACGAAAATGTTTGGCTGACCCAGAAAATGATGGGGCTTCTTTATAATGTGGAAACTCACACGATTAATTATCATCTGAAGAAGATATTTGCTGATGAAGAATTAGATGAGAATTCAGTTATTCGAAAATTTCTAATAACTGCTTCAGATGGGAAGAGCTATAACACAAATCATTATAATTTAAAAGCAATTATTGCTGTGGGAAATAAGGTCGATTCTCCGAGAGCGGTTCAGTTCCGAAAATGGGCGAATGGAATTATAGAAGAATTCACGATAAAAGGCTATATGATTGGTAATGTGTCTTTCAATTTTAAGAATAATAGTGGACAGTTTGTTATTGGTAGTGGTGATTACGAATTCTGTACAAGATGGAGTGAATGTGGAGCAAAATCCATATATGGATATAAAGATGGGGGTAGTTTGATTGGATTTAATGATGAAATCTTTGAATTACCTCAAAATAAAGATTTTACAAAATTTGATTTTACTAGCAGAACAAGAGAAGTAAAGATTGGAGAAGTGTTGATTTGGATGAATAACAAGGGGAAATTTGCAGCGACCCAAATTACCGACATTGCGGTAAAATCGCGTGGCGCTACAAGCGATAAATTATCTTTTGCTTACAAAATATATAAATAAAATTTTCAAATATGATATTTGATAAAGTTGAGTGTATAGTACGAGTTATCTTGTAAGTATATAACGTGAAAAAGACCAATACTTGCAAAGGGTTGGGGAATTAAAGCGTTATGAAAATGTTTATAACCAATAACCTTATTTGAAACAAGTATTAATGAATTATTAGGGGAATTTGTATGGATCATTTTGAATTAGTATCAGAATACAAACCTACCGGAGATCAGCCGCAGGCGATTGAGAAGCTGGTCAAAGGTTTTAAAGAAGGAAATCAATGTGAGACTCTTTTGGGAGTCACCGGCTCCGGTAAGACGTTTACAATGGCAAACGTCATCCAGCAATTGAATAAACCGACACTGATCATTGCTCACAACAAAACTCTGGCGGCACAGCTCTACGGTGAGTTCAAGGAATTTTTCCCGAACAACGCCGTAGAGTATTTCGTCTCCTACTATGATTACTACCAGCCGGAAGCCTACGTGCCTTCTTCAGACACCTATATCGCCAAGGACTCCTCCATCAACGAGGAGATCGATAAACTGCGCCTTTCGGCAACAGCTTCTCTGGCGGAGAGGAGAGATGTGATCGTAGTATCCAGCGTGTCCTGCATTTATGGTTTGGGTGAGCCGGAAAATTTTGAGAAGATGATGGTTTCTTTGCGCCCCGGCATGGAGAAGGACAGAGACGAAGTGCTTCGCCAGCTGATAGATATTCAATATGAAAGAAATGAGATAGATTTCAAGAGAGGAACCTTCCGGGTGCGGGGGGATGTATTGGAGATCATTCCGGCCAATGAGGCGGAAACCGCTGTGAGAGTGGAGTTCTTCGGTGATGAAATTGACCGGATTACCCAGATTGATGTGCTGACAGGAGAGATAAAGGGCGAACTGGAACATGCTGCTATTTTCCCGGCGTCCCACTATGTCGTGCCTGCAGAACAGATCCGGCGGGCTGCGGATGCCATAGAAAAAGAGCTGGAAGAGCGGGTGCAGTATTTTAAATCAGAAGATAAGCTGCTGGAGGCACAAAGGATTGCAGAGAGGACCAATTTTGATATTGAAATGCTTAAGGAGACGGGATTTTGTTCCGGGATTGAAAACTATTCCAGGCATTTGTCGGGGCTTGCTCCGGGACAGCCTCCTTATACTTTGATGGATTTCTTTAAGGACGACTTCCTTATTATTATTGATGAGTCACATAAGACAATCCCGCAGATCGGGGCAATGTATCACGGAGATCAGTCCCGTAAGACAACCCTTGTGGATTATGGATTCCGTCTGCCTTCTGCCAAGGACAACAGACCTTTAAGCTTTTCAGAGTTTGAGGACCGGATCGACCAGATCATGTTTGTGTCGGCAACTCCGGGAACATATGAGGCGGAACATGAGCTGCTTCGGGCGGAACAGGTGATACGGCCAACAGGACTTCTGGATCCGGAAGTGGAAATTCGCCCGGTAGAGGGGCAGATCGATGATCTTGTGGCAGAAGTGAAGAAGGAGACGGAAAAGAAAAACAAGATTTTAATTACCACACTTACGAAACGCATGGCGGAAGATCTGACAGATTATATGAAAGAACTGGGAATCCGTGTCCGCTATCTGCACTCGGATATTGATACGCTGGAGCGGACGGAAATTGTGAGGGACATGCGTTTGGACGTATTTGACGTGCTGGTAGGAATCAACCTTTTAAGAGAAGGTCTTGACATCCCGGAGATTACGCTGGTTGCTATCCTCGATGCGGACAAGGAAGGGTTCCTGCGTTCAGAGACTTCTCTGATCCAGACCATAGGACGTGCCGCACGAAACGCGGAAGGACACGTGATCATGTATGCGGATACAGTGACAGACTCTATGAGACAGGCCATTGATGAGACTATGAGGCGCCGCCAGATTCAGATGGCTTACAATGAAGAACACGGTATTACGCCGACAACAATCCAGAAATCAGTCCGCGATCTGATCAGTATTTCCAAGAAAGTAGCGGCAGAAGAAATGCGCATGGAGAAAGATCCGGAGTCCATGAGCCGGAAAGAGCTGGAGAAACTGATCGCTGATGTGACAAAACAGATGAGAAAAGCTGCGTCCGAACTTAATTTCGAGGCAGCGGCTGAACTTCGTGATAAGATGACAGAATTGAAAAAGCAGCTGGATGACATAGCTGAAGATTAAGAAGGAGCATAAAATGGCAGCAGAGAAAACAAACAGACAATACATTAAAATCAGAGGTGCCAATGAGCATAATCTGAAAAATATAGATCTGGACATTCCGCGAAATGAGCTGGTGGTTCTTACCGGACTGTCCGGCTCGGGAAAATCTTCCCTGGCTTTTGATACGATTTATGCGGAAGGTCAGAGAAGATATATGGAATCCCTTTCGTCCTATGCGAGACAGTTTTTAGGACAGATGGAAAAACCGGATGTGGAAAGTATTGAAGGGCTTTCTCCGGCCATATCTATCGATCAGAAATCGACAAACCGGAATCCAAGATCCACAGTGGGAACTGTGACAGAGATTTATGATTATTTCCGTCTCCTCTATGCAAGGATCGGGATTCCCCACTGTCCAAAGTGCGGGAGAGAGATCAAAAAGCAGACAGTGGATCAGATGGTGGATCAGATCATGGCTCTTCCGGAGCGTACAAAGATCCAGCTTCTGGCGCCGGTAGTGCGGGGGAGAAAAGGAACCCATGCCAAGCTTTTTGAGAGAGCGAAAAAGAGCGGGTATGTCCGTGTGAGAGTAGATGGAAATTTGTATGAACTTTCCGAGGAAATTTCGCTGGATAAAAATATCAAACATAATATCGAAATTATTGTAGACCGCCTTGTGGTACGGCCCGGGATTGAAAAGCGTCTGACGGATTCTGTAGAAAATGTTCTTCACCTGGCTGAAGGACTTCTGGTAGTAGACGTTATTGGCGGAGACCCCATCAATTTCAGCCAGAGTTTTGCCTGCCCGGATTGTGGGATCAGTATTGATGAGATTGAACCCAGAAGCTTTTCGTTCAATAATCCTTTTGGCGCCTGCCCGGAATGTTATGGACTTGGGTACAAAATGGAATTTGATGAAGATCTTATGATACCGGATAAGAATTTAAGTATTGACGAAGGGGCTATTGTTGTACTTGGATGGCAGTCCTGTACCGACAAAGGAAGTTATACAAGAGCGATCCTGGAAGCTCTGGCAAAGGAATATGATTTTTCCCTTGCCACGCCTTTTAAGGATTATCCAAAGAAAATACATGACATTCTCATTTATGGTACAAACGGGAAGGAAGTAAAAGTTCATTACCGCGGACAGCGGGGAGAAGGAATTTATGATGTGGCATTTGAAGGTCTGATACGGAGCGTGGAACGGCGGTACCGGGAAACTTCTTCCGAGATTACAAAGGCTGAATATGAGACATTTATGCGGATTACTCCCTGTCATGAGTGTAAAGGGCAGAGATTAAAAAAGGAATCTCTTGCAGTGACGGTAGGAAATAAAAACATTGCGGAGATCACAGCCTTTTCTGTGGAAAAGCTTCAGCATTTTCTGAAAGAACTGGAGCTGACTCATCAACAGCTGCTGATCGGCGGACAGATCCTGAAGGAAATTCAGGCCAGGATACAGTTTTTGATGGATGTGGGACTGGATTATCTGACGCTCTCCAGGGCGACAGGCTCGCTTTCCGGAGGAGAAGCGCAGCGGATCCGTCTTGCCACACAGATCGGTTCCGGTCTGGTAGGCGTAGCTTATATTTTGGATGAGCCCAGTATCGGTCTTCATCAAAGGGACAATGACAAGCTGCTTGCCACACTGAAGCATCTGCGGGATCTTGGAAATTCCGTTATTGTGGTAGAGCATGATGAGGATACCATGCTGGAAGCGGATCATATTGTAGATATCGGTCCGGGAGCCGGGGAGCACGGCGGAGAAGTGGTGGCACAGGGAACCGCAAAAGAAATTATGAGGAATAAAAATTCCATAACCGGTGCATATTTAAGTGGTAGGATGAAAATTCCAGTACCGGAAGAGCGGAAAACGCCCACCGGATGGCTGAAGGTGATCGGTGCGCAGGAAAATAATCTGAAGAATATTGATGTTGATATTCCGCTGGGAGTTATGACATGTGTTACCGGTGTGTCCGGATCCGGGAAAAGTTCGCTTGTAAATGAAATCCTGTATAAGCGTCTGGCAAAGGAGCTGAACCGTGCAAGGACCATTCCGGGAAAACATAAAGAAATCCAGGGAATAGATCAGCTTGATAAAGTGATCGCGATCGATCAGTCTCCCATCGGCCGTACGCCAAGATCCAATCCGGCTACCTATACAGGAGTTTTTGATCTGATCAGGGATCTTTTTGCGGCAACTCCGGATGCAAAAGCCAGAGGATACAAAAAAGGAAGATTCAGTTTTAACGTAAAGGGCGGACGATGTGAAGCCTGCAGCGGCGACGGTATTTTGAAGATAGAGATGCATTTTCTTCCGGATGTCTATGTCCCCTGTGAGGTCTGCGGGGGAAAGCGCTATAACAGAGAGACGCTTGAGGTACGCTATAAGGGAAAAAATATTTATGATGTACTGAATATGACAGTGGAGGAGGCGCTGGAATTTTTTGAACATGTGCCGAGTATCCGACGGAAAATGGAAACACTGTATGATGTGGGACTTTCCTATATTCGGCTGGGACAGCCATCCACAACACTTTCCGGAGGAGAGGCACAAAGAATCAAGCTGGCGGCAGAGCTGAGCAAGCGGAGCACGGGAAAGACGATCTATATCTTGGATGAGCCAACGACAGGACTTCATTTTGCAGATGTGCATAAGCTGACAGAAATTTTGAGAAGGCTGGCTTCTGACGGAAATACGGTTCTGGTTATTGAGCATAATCTGGATGTTATTAAGACAGCGGATTATATTATCGATATCGGACCGGAAGGAGGAGACGGCGGGGGTACGGTCGTTGCATCCGGTACGCCGGAAGAAATAGCCCAAAATCCGGCGTCCTACACTGGCAAATATATTGATATGATGCTGAGAAAATAGGCGAAAAAAAACTCTTTCCATTTTGAGAAAATTTGATTATAATGGTAAATGCCCATAGAGGGTGTATATTATCCGTGAATGAGGGATAATCAAACAAAAGATGTATGAGGGACGAAATGACATAAATAACTCAAATGAAAGGGGAATTTAAAGATGTCAGTAGATATCGGAATTGATTTAGGGACAGCGAGCGTCCTCGTATATGTAAAAGGTAAGGGCGTTATTTTAAAGGAGCCATCTGTCGTTGCATTTGACAGAGATACAAATGCCATTAAGGCGATTGGAGAAGAAGCAAGACTTATGCTTGGGAGAACTCCGGGAAATATTGTGGCAGTTCGGCCGCTGCGGCAGGGAGTGATCTCGGATTATACAGTTACCGAAAAAATGATCAAATATTTTGTGCAGAAAGCCATGGGGCGCCGCACATTTAAGAAGCCGAGAATCAGTATCTGTGTGCCCAGCGGGGTGACAGAAGTAGAGAAGAAAGCGGTGGAAGAGGCAACCTATGCTGCAGGCGCAAGAGAAGTTCTGCTGATCGAGGAGCCGGTTGCAGCGGCCATCGGCGCCGGAATTGATATTTCCAAGCCGTGTGGAAATATGATCGTTGATATCGGAGGCGGGACATCGGATATTGCTGTGATCTCTCTTGGAGGAACAGTAGTCAATACCTCCATAAAGATTGCAGGAGATGATTTTGACGAAGCAATTGTCCGCTATATGAGAAAGAAACATAATCTTCTGATCGGTGAGAGAACTGCAGAAGATATTAAGATCAAAATTGGTACAACCTATCCTCTGGTGGAGGAAGAGTCTATGGAGGTGAGAGGAAGGAACCTTGTTACCGGACTTCCAAAGACAGTGACCGTAACTTCATCAGAAACAGAGGAGGCACTTCGCGAAACGACGAGCCAGATTGTAGAGGCTGTTATCAGTGTGCTGGAACGTACTCCTCCGGAACTGTCAGCTGATATTCTTGACAGGGGGATCGTTCTGACCGGCGGCGGAGCTATGCTGCGGGGGCTGGAAGAGTTGATCGAAGAGCGTACCGGTATCAATACGATGACAGCGGAAGATCCGATGAAAGTAGTGGCTATCGGTACCGGACAGTTTGTGGAATTTTTGAGCGGGCGAAAAGAACTGTAAGAGATTTCAGAAAGATGAATTTCAGGAAAGCGATCCTGAAAAGAGAGTTAAATTGCCGGCGGAAGGCATTTCCGGCGGCTTTTTTTCCATTTGGTGCAATCCTGGCGAAAGGAAGATGAAAGAGGATATATGGAGGAGATAAAAGGATACGTGGAGCACATTGTCTTCCGGAATGAGGATAATGGATATACGGTATTCAATTTGAATAATGAGGACGGAGATCTGACATGTGTGGGAACATTTCCTTACATCGGAGAAGGAGAGCTTCTGAAGCTGACAGGAGAATATGTGCTGCATTCCCTGTACGGCATGCAGCTGCAGGTAAAAACTTCGGAAGTCTGCGAAATGGAAGATCTCATTTCCATTGAGCGCTATCTGGGATCCGGAGCCATCAAAGGGCTGGGTGCAGCTCTGGCGGGAAGGATTGTGAGAAAATTTAAGGAAGATACCTTTCGCATTATTGAAGAAGAGCCGGAAAGGCTGGCAGAGGTAAAAGGGATCAGTGAGAGAAAAGCAAGAGAAATTGCACAGCAGGTAGAGGAAAAGAAGGACATGAGACAGGCGATGATCTATCTGCAGAAATATGGAATTTCCACTTCTCTTGCGGCAAAGATCTATCAATATTACGGGAATCGCATTTACCGGGTTATGGAGGAAAATCCTTATCAGATGGCAGATGATATTTCCGGCGTGGGATTTAAAACGGCGGATGAGATCGCACGGAAAATAGGTATCCATACAGATTCGGATTACCGGATACGGAGCGGTATTTTTTATACGCTTCTTCAGAGCGTGGCAGAGGGACATGTCTATTTGCCGGAACAGGTGCTTCTAAGACGCGCAGGGGATCTTCTGGAAGTAGAGATTCAGCATATTGAGAAATACCTTATGGATCTGGCAATGGAGAGAAAGATTGTGCTGAAGGAAGGGGAAAATGATAGAAGAGTATACCCGTCTAATTACTATTACATGGAACTGAATACGGCAAAGATGCTCCATGATCTGAATATCAGCAGCGACATTTCAGAGGCGGCGGTACTCCGTCGCCTGCAGGCGATTGAAAAAAATATGGACATGCCGCTGGATGAACGCCAGAGGACGGCTGTGGTGGAGGCGGTAAGAAGGGGAGTGTTCATTCTGACCGGCGGACCCGGAACAGGAAAAACCACTACCATCAATGCTATGATCCGCTATTTTGAAAGTGAAGGGCTGGATATCTGTCTGGCAGCGCCCACAGGGCGGGCGGCCAAGAGAATGACTGAAACAACAGGATGCGAAGCCCAGACGATCCATCGCCTGCTGGAAGTAGCAGGAGCGCCGGAAGAGGATGGTCCTTCCGGCGGTTTTCAGAGAAATGAGGAAAATCCTTTGGAGGCGGACGTCATTATTATCGATGAAATGTCCATGGTGGATCTCCCTTTGATGCATGCCCTTCTGCGTGCTGTAAGTGTGGGTACAAGGCTTGTTCTTGTGGGAGACGCGAACCAGCTGCCCTCTGTGGGTCCCGGAAGTGTGCTGAAAGATATGCTGAATTCCCATTGTTTTTCTGTAGTCATGCTGACGAAGATCTTCCGTCAGGCGCAGGAGAGCGATATTGTAGTAAATGCTCATAAGATCAACCGGGGCGAAGCCGTCATCCTGGACAATAAAAGCAGAGATTTCTTCTTTTTGAAACGTCAGGATGCCAATACCATCATCAGTGTACTTCTGACTCTGATCCAGAAGAAGCTGCCTGGGTATGTACAGGCGGAGCCTTATGACATACAGGTATTGACGCCTATGAGAAAGGGACTCCTTGGGGTGGAGCGTTTAAATCATATTCTTCAGGAATATCTCAATCCTCCGGCACCGTCCAAAGCGGAGAAAGAGTATGGAGAAAAAAAGTTTCGTACCGGCGATAAGGTGATGCAGATTAAAAACAACTATCAGCTGGAGTGGGAAATTACAACAAGATATGGTATGACGATAGATAAAGGTGTGGGAATATTTAACGGCGATATGGGAATTGTAAAAGAGATTAATTCCTATGAAGAGACTATGTCCGTAGAGTATGACGAACATCGTGTTGTTACATACCCTTTTGAAATGCTGGATGAGCTGGAGCTGGCTTATGCCATCACGATCCATAAATCCCAGGGAAGCGAGTATCCGGCAGTAGTGATGCCCCTTTTGTCAGGGCCGCGGCAGCTCTATAACAGGAATCTTCTGTATACGGCAGTGACAAGGGCGAAAAAATGTGTGACGATTGTGGGAAGTGAGACTGTATTTCAGGATATGATACAGAATATCAGTGAGCAGAACAGAAATACAAGTCTTTCAGAGCGGATCCGTGAATTTTGCCAGTAAACAAAAATGAAGAAAATGTTGAAAAAAGCGGGGGAGAAGATACTGGATCTTCTCTATCCCCACACTTGTCCCTTTTGCGGCGAGGTGACAGAAAGAAGAATTTGCAGGACCTGCGCCAGAGAGGTGTGGTATATCCGGGAACCGCGCTGTAAAAAATGTGGGAAGCCTGTAAGGAGTGAAAGCAGCGAATACTGTTTTGACTGTCTCCATACCCGGCATTTTTATGAGAGAGGTCTTTCGCTTTGGAAACATGAAAAACAGGTAAGGACTTCCATCTACCGGTTTAAATATCAGAATAGAAGGATATACAGTCAGTTTTACACAGAAGAACTGGCAAAAAAATTCGGGAAATATGTAGTTGGATGGCGGATTTCTCTTATTATTCCCATTCCATTGAGCAGAAAGCGGAAAAAGCAAAGAGGATTTAATCAGGCCGACCTCCTGGCGGAAGGGCTTTCACAGTTACTTGGGATAACGGCGGATACGGTTCATCTGCAGCGGACGGTTGATACGATTCCGCAGAAAGAACTTGGGAATCGGGAGCGGCGGGAAAATTTGAAAAATGCTTTTTGGTGGACCGGAAAGGAGCTTTCCGGAAGGAATGTGCTTCTGGTGGATGATATTTACACTACCGGAAATACGATAGACAGCGCCGCCATAAGCCTGAAAAAGGCCGGAGCTGAAAAAGTCTACTTTTTAACTATAAGTATTGGACAAGGATACTGAGATTTGATATACTGAGAATAATGAGTAAATCTGTGACTATGGTTCTCTTTGAGGTGAAATATGTTAGATAAACGAAAAGTCAGATTGATGACAAAACTTGCGCTGTATGAACAAAAGGAAGGCAGAGAAGATATGAAGATCAGCGCATATTATAAAAAGGACTACATAAGTATGAAAACGGTTGCAACAATTTTGTGGACAACAGTGGGATATGGATGCGTTATTCTATTGATTGGTCTGGCAGCAATGAACAGTTTGCTGGAAAATCTGACGTTGACTACAATGTTGGTGCTTGCGGCAGTAGCTGTTGTGGCTTATGTGGCGGCCCTTATTGTGACAATTCTTGTGACAAGAAAGATTTCAAGCGGAAAACACCGGGATGCCCGGATGCGTATGAAAAGGTATAACCACGGACTGATCCGCTTATTGAAGATATATGAAAAGGAGAACAAAGAATAATGGACAATTTATATGTGTTGCGAGGAGAGATACAGCAGTTTTATGCTAAAAATTCCAAATATATCAATAAAGCGCTTCAGTTTATTGTTGCTTTACTGACGTTCTATATGATCAATCATAATATGGGATTTATGAAATTGCTCTCTAATCCTCTGATTACATTAGGACTTTCTGTGATCTGTGCATTTTTGCCAATGATCGTGACTGTTCTTGCAGCAGCGGTGTTGACTCTGGTACAGATGACAGCAGTGTCAGTGGGAATCATGGCTGTTACAGCAGTTATCTTTTTGATCATGTTCATTTTTTATCTTCGGTTCAGTCCCAAGACGGCTTTGGTGGTGCTTCTGACGCCGCTGGCATTTATGCTGAAAATTCCTTATGTGATCCCGATAGCCTTTGGCCTTGTAGGGACTCCGGTATATGCAGTTCCGATCATATTCGGAACAATTGTATTTTATATGACCGATTACCTGAAGGAAGCGGCCTCTTCTCTGAAAGGAGAAGGAGCGGCAGGAATGATCTCACAGGTAACTTCCTATGCACAGCAGGTATTTCAAAATAAAGAAATGATCGTGTCTGTGTTTGCTTTTATTATTGTTTTGCTGCTTGTGTATACCGTGCGCCGGATGGCGATTAATTATGCCTGGAAAACTGCTGTGGCAGCCGGTGCTGTTGCCGGTATTGCGATTGTATTTGCGGGAAGCATGATGTTGGGTGTAAAAGTGTCATATCTGGAATTGATTCTTGGAAATATTGCAGCTGTTATTGTAGGGCTTGTTTTGGAATTTCTGTTCTTTTCTGTGGATTATTCCAGATGTGAGAGTGTACAGTATGAAGACGATGAATATTATTACTACGTCAAGGCGGTTCCTAAGATTGTGGTAAGTGCGCCGGAAAAAACAGTTAAGCGCATTAATAAGAGGGGAGAAAGCCAGGAAACAGAAATTATCGATACGGAAGAAATCCGGAAAAAGAATGCCCGGGAACAAAGCGTCCGGGAACCAGGAGAGGCGGTTCCGGAGAAAAGGAAACGTGCGCCTAAGAAAAAGAGCAGTAAGATTGAGGGGAATACAGAACATCTTCTGCTAACGAAGGTTCTCCGGGAGGAGCTGAATCTGGATAATGATGATAACGAAAAATAGAGATCTGATTCCGCCAGATTAAAAAGATAGGGGGTGAAAGAATGGAAGCAAGGATCACACAGTTTTTTGACAGATACATAAAAGGCTCTTATTTTCCGGAAATGCATATTACAGATATTATTGAAATTATTATTATTGCGTTTCTTGTTTATCAGCTGATGATCTGGATCAAAAACACGAAAGCTTGGATGCTGCTGAAGGGAATTGTGGTTCTTGGTGTATTCATTCTTTTGGCGTTTGTCTTTCAGATGCATACGATATTATGGCTGGCGAAAAATTCACTTACTGTTCTTGCAACTGTCATCATAGTAGTGTTTCAGCCGGAGCTGCGCCGCGCGTTGGAAAAATTGGGAGAGAGAAAATTTATTGCGGCAGTTGTACCTTTTGAAAGCGCAAAGGATAAGGGCAGGTTCAGTGAGGCGACAATTGATGGAATTGTGGAAGCTTCCTATATTATGGGACGGGCTAAGACAGGTGCCCTGATTGTTGTGGAGCAGGCGATCAAACTGACGGAGTATGAAAGTACCGGGATTCGAATGGACTGTATTGTATCAAGCCAGGTCCTTGTCAATATTTTTGAACACAACACTCCGCTTCATGACGGTGCTATTATTATAAGAAATGATCGAATTGTTTCAGCAACGTGCTATCTGCCTTTATCGGATAATATGGGACTTAGTAAGGATCTCGGAACAAGGCACCGGGCTGCAGTAGGCATGAGTGAAGTGAGTGATGCGCTGATCATTGTTGTGTCAGAAGAGACAGGATATGTTTCCGTAGCCCAGGGAGGAAGACTGGACAGAAATATTTCGAAGGAAAAACTTCGGGAGTATCTTGAAGATATACAGAATAAAAAAAGCGAGTCACGCAGTGTACTGGCAAAATGGAAAGGAAGGCTGAGTCATGAAAAAAAGTCTGATGAATAATCTTGGCCTGAAGCTGCTTGCCTTTCTGTTTGCACTGCTGCTATGGTTGATTGTAGTGAATATCGACAATCCGATCACCGATGCGACATTTGATGGCATACCGGTTACTGTGGAACATCCGGAAATTATCACGCAGGATCAAAAGTCGTATCAGATCATTGAAAATACAGATAAGATCAGTGTGACGGTATATGCAAAGCGCTCGGAGCTGGAAAAAATAAAAGCGGAAGATATCGTTGCAACAGCTGATATGAAGGAACTGTATCTGGAGTCACAAGTACCGATCCAGATTGAGATTCCGGGATTTGATATTGACAGTGCTTCTGCAAATCCGAGAAATCTTCAGGTAAAGATAGAAAATAATAAGAGTAATACCTTCCCTATCAGCGTTACTACAACAGGAACAGTCAGAGACGGCTATGTTCTCGGCGGCGTGCAGGCTGATCCTGAGAGAATTAATGTAAACGGTCCGGAATCTGTTATAGACAGTATAAGCCGTGTTGTGGCAGAGGTGGATATTACAGGATTGTCTCATGATACAACACTGGATGCATCTGTTGTCTATTATGATTCGGACAACAGTGAGATCAATCCGGAGCAGATCGGCAATAATCTGGGTACGACAGGCGTAAAAGTTCATGTAACATTGTATCAGACGGCAAGTATACCGGTAGAGGTGGATACTTCAGGCATTACTGCCGCATCAGGTTACTCTGTGGCCGATGTGACATGGACTCCGGAAGAAATACAAATTGCAGGGGAGCAGAGCGTATTGGAGGGAATAGAAAAAATTTCCATTCCTGCTGATGCTGTGGAGGCACAGGATATTTCACAGAGAACGGAACGGACGATAGATATTACCTCTTATCTTCCGGAAGGAACAAGACTTGTAGACGAGTCGGGAAATAATGTCCTTGTAACTATACGCGTAGAAAAAGACGGAACGAAAAGTTTTGATCTTCCGGTAGGCTCTATTACTGTGAATAATCTGGATGAGAACCTGACCCTGAATTACGGAGAGGGAGAAGATCTGGAAATCCATGTCAGGGGTCCGCAGGAAGTGCTGGATGGTCTTGATATATCAGAAATAAAAGCAAGTATTGATTTGAAAGATTATAAGAAAGCCGGAGAATATGAGCTGGGAGTTGATATTCCCCTTCCTGACGGATGTTCTCTGGAAAGCCAGATAAAGATTAAGATTACGCTGGAAGAAAAGGAATAATTCGGAGGTTTGGCACTATGGTAAGTAAAAAAGTGACAGTCAATAATCCTACAGGCCTTCACTTAAGGCCTGCAGGAATCTTCTGCAACGTTGCAGTGAAATTTGACTGTAAGATTTCATTTCAGCATGATACGACAACAGCAAATGCTAAAAGTGTGCTGAGTGTTCTTGGGGCATGCATTAAAAAAGGTGATGAAATTGAATTGATCTGTGAGGGACCGGATGAGGAAGAGGCTCTCGCAGCAATGGTACAGGCTGTGGAAGACGGCCTTGGGGAATAAAAAATGAATAAGATAAAAAAATGGCTGGATATTCGTTTCCTGAAATTCATGGTTGTAGGTGTGATCAATACAGTTGTTGGAACAGCGGTTATGTTTATCATGTATAATGTGTTTCACCAGAGCTATTGGATTTCTTCGGCATCAAATTATGTTGTGGGAAGTATACTCAGCTATTTTTTGAATAAGTATTTTACTTTTGAAAGTAAAAAGAAATCTTTGAGCCAGGTTTTGAAATTTGTACTGAATATCTCTCTCTGTTACCTGGTTGCATATGGCATTGCAAAACCTGCAGTTACATGGATGCTGCAGGGACAGCAGGGGGCGCTTCGGGACAATCTTGCAATGGTTGTCGGAATGGTGCTTTTTACGCTTTTGAACTATATTGGGCAAAGAGCGTATGTATTTAAGACAAATTAAAAGGAGCAAAAGAAAATGGGGAAAGCGACATTAGTGATTATGGCTGCCGGTATCGGCAGCAGATTCGGGGGAGGGATCAAGCAGCTGGAGCCTGTAGGTCCAAATGGAGAGATCATTATGGAGTATTCCATATATGATGCAATGGAAGCTGGTTTTGATAAGGTTGTATTTGTCATCAGAAAAGATCTGGAAAAGGATTTTAAAGAAGTGATCGGCAACCGGATAGAAAAAAAGGTCAGCGTGAATTATGCATATCAGGAGATCAGCAATATTCCGGAAAGATTCAGCGGAAAATTTCCGGACCGGACAAAGCCGTGGGGTACCGGGCAGGCGATCCTGTGCTGTAAAGATGTTGTAAATGAACCATTTCTTGTCATCAATGCAGATGACTATTATGGAAAAGAAGCATACCAGGAAGCTTACAGATATCTGACAGATCAGAAAGAACGGGAAGGCCTTCACGCCTGCATGGTGGGATTTGTATTGAAAAATACGCTGAGTGAAAACGGGGGTGTTACACGGGGGATCTGCAGAGTAGACAACAATCGGATGCTTGCAGATATTGAAGAAACCCACAATATTGTTAAGACGTCTGACGGCGCTGAAGTACGGGGAGAAGACAGCGCAAGAAAGATTGATGTAGAGTCAGAGGTTTCTATGAATATGTGGGGACTGACACCGGATTTTCTTGATGTACTGGAAACTGGATTTGATGCCTTTCTGGATGAGCTGGAAGAAAATGAGCAGAAAAAAGAATATTTGCTGCCAACGATCATCGGAGGACTGCTGAAAGAGGGAAGGATTCAGGTTGAAGTGCTGCAGTCAACAGACCGCTGGTTTGGAGTGACTTATAAAGAAGATAAGGAAGATGTGACAAGAGAGATTCGAAAGCTGATCGAGTCAGGTGCTTATTGTAAGACCTGCTGATCAAAAAATATACTTTTATTGTGGGGTGAGATGTTGTGAAGAGGAAACAGATAACAGCGATTGTGCTCAGTGCCGTGTTGGCCTTCGGCACTGCAGGAACCAGTCTGGCGGCAGCGCCGGGCGGAGAATACCAGACAGCAGTTCTGGAAGAAGGACAGAGCAGCCAGGAAGTGACAGATGGAACCGGAGAAGAGACACAATTGCCAGGGGAAGGAGCCGGTGAAAACGACGGAACTGTAACAGAGCCTGGTCAGACTCCGGCAGAAGGAGAAGATCAGGAACCGTCAGGGTCTGATGAAACTGCAAATCCCGGCAATCCTTCAGGAGAGGAAGGAACAGAACAACCGGGAGATTCCCAGGATCAGGGTGAGTCCGGAGAAACCGGAGACGAAGGAAATACAGGCGAAAGCGGAAATCCGGAAGATCCCGGAGAAGTAGAAGAGCCGACAGCCCCGGTACTTATGTATCGTGCACATGTGCAGAGCTACGGCTGGAATGAATGGGCCGAGAATCAAGAAGATACATGGATCGGAACAGAAGGCGAGGCAAAACGTCTGGAAGCGCTGGAACTTAAAATTGACGGTGCAGAGGGCGAGGATGGAATTGAGTACCGCGCCCACGTGCAGAGCTATGGCTGGCAGGACTGGAAGAAGAACGGAGAGACTGCCGGAACAACTGGCCAGACTAAGAGACTGGAAGCTGTTCAGATCCGTCTGACAGGTACATTGGCAGATAAATATGATATTTACTACCGAACCCATGTGCAGAGTTATGGATGGCTTAACTGGACAAGCAACGGAGATAAGTCCGGAAGCCTGGGCTATGCAAAACGTTTGGAAGCTATTGAGATCTGTATTGTAGAAAAGGGAGCAGCAGCGCCGGAAGGTGAAGGTGACAGTTACAAGTATCCTGTTATTTCTTATAATGCTCATTCCCAGTCCATCGGCTGGCAGGGCGAAAGATTTAACGGACAGCAGGCTGGCGTAACCGGTCAGGCTAAAAGAATGGAAGCCATTAAGATCAAACTGCCGGACAGTGAATACGAAGGCGGAATCGAATACCAGACTCATGTGCAGTCTATTGGCTGGCAGGGGTGGAAGAAAAACGGTGAACTTGCCGGAACAACCGGTCAGGCGAAACGTCTGGAGGCCATTCAGATCCGTCTGACAGGAGATATGGCGGATTATTACGACATCTATTACCGCGCCCATGTACAGAGTTATGGATGGCTTGGCTGGACAAGTAATGGAGAGAAAGCCGGAAGCGCCGGATATGGAAAGCGTCTGGAAGCACTGGAAATCCGTCTTGTGAAAAAAGGTGATGAAGCACCTGAAATTGGCGCAGAGAGCTATAAATATCCATTGGTTTCTTATAGCGCACATTCTCAGTCTGTCGGCTGGCAGACGGCAAAATACGACAACGAAGTGGCTGGCGTAACCGGTCAGGCGAAACGTCTGGAAGCCATTAAGATCCAGATTCCGGACAATACATATGAAGGAAGTATTGAGTACCGTACCTTTGTACAGAGCTACGGATGGCAGGATTGGAAAAGAGACGGACAGATTGCCGGAACAACAGATCAGGCAAAACGGGTGGAGGCTATCCAGATCCAATTGACCGGAGCGTTAAAAGACCACTACGATGTATATTACAGCGTTCATATGTCCAAGATCGGATGGATCAATTATGCATCTAACGGCGAGATTGCCGGAAGTACAGATTTGAGCAAACGGATTGAGGCGATCCGCATTCAGCTTGTAGAGAAAGGCGGGAAGGCGCCGGATACAAGCGGTCAAAAATATATTGAAGGGTACCAGACAGCAGACTTTACCTATTCCGGAACTATACAGGGAAAAGGCGACAGCGGAGCAGTCCAGATGGGCAGTACACTTGGAACGACTGGTCAGGGAAAGAGACTGGAAAATATTACGCTGCATCTGAACCGGAGAACAGAAAACATGCCGGAAGGAGAGATTAGCTATGCTACGCATTTGTCCAGCCTGGGATGGCAGGAAGCTACCGGACTGGATACGGTAAACGGATGCACAGATGGCAAGTACGGCATGGAGGCAGTCAAAATTTCTCTGTCCGGCGACCTGGCAAAATACTATGATATCTATTACCGCGCTCATGTAGAGAAATACGGCTGGCTTGGCTGGGCGAAGAACGGACAGGCAGCAGGTACGACCGACATTGGCTACCGTCTGGAAGCACTGCAGATCAGACTGGTGTCCAAGGATGCCAATGCGCCGGGACCAAACAGCAATTACTATACAAATCTGAAAAAGCGGAGATATCAAAATCCGAGTCAGTATTATCAGATCAAGGATTCCATCACCCTCACCGGAGGAGGATATAATCTTTCCTACGGCTTTGAAGGGGTAAAGGTAATGCAGGTTATCCGGAGGCTTAACCTTGGAAGCGGAATCGGCATGGGCGGAGCTTTTTACGGAACCAATGTGCAGAATGCCGTCCGCAATTTCCAGAGGAAAAATGGTTTGAGCCAGACCGGAAATGTGGATCTTCTGACCTGGCTGAAGCTTGGATTTAACCAGGTACAGTGGGAACAGTGGGGCGCGTATGTAAGTCCTATGAAGGTGAATCGAGACAGTACGAGATCTGACCATATTGAGGCGATGATCAGCACCGCTTATTCTTACATGGGAACAGCCTATGTGATCGGAGCATCCGGCCCTCCGGGAACCGGAATCGACTGCAGTGGACTTGTGATGCAGGCTCTTTATGGAGCCGGACTTGATATTTCTCCTATCAATCCGGTAAGACACGCTCACCCGGGTTATGAGTATGAGTCGAGAAATATGTGGGCATCACCGAAGTTTAAGCATGTACCATACAGCCAGAGACAGAGGGGCGATCTGATCTTCTATCAGAACAGCTCCGGAGTAGTGATCCATGTAGCGATCTATCTTGGAAACAATCAGGTAATCGAATCCTGGCCGAATCAGGTTGTAGTATGGCCGGTACAAAACGGACAGAGATCGAATATCAAAGGAGTCGTAAGACCTTTTGTATAGAAAACCGTGGAAAATAAAGGATAGCAGGGGCATTTCCTTGCTATCCTTTATTTTTATATGGTATAATATCCGCGTAGGCAATGAACCGTGCAAAAATGTAAGAGGGACAAATGAATGCTTGCATGCAATTTGGACATCTTGCATTTTTATAGGGCGAAAGCCCGCGAGCGAGAATCCGAAGGATTCGAGCTTGCACGTTGTATGAGAAAAGAGGAAATAATGCATAAAGCGCCCGCGGGGCTTTAACAGCTCTTTTGTCAGCTTCAGAAGAAAAACGGGGATACAAATAAGGAGGAAATATATGAAAAGAAAATGGAGAAAATGGGTTGCCCTGATCCTGTGCATGGGAATGCTGTCAGGAAGCAGCATTTTAACCTATGCTGATGAACCGGCAATGGCAGAAAGCCAATCAGCGGCAGAGGAAAACACGGAACAAACGGCAGCGTCCGAAACAGAAGAGATGGACGCGGCTTCAGAAGTTTCAGAGGAAAATGAAGAAGTGCAGTCAGAAGCAGAGCAGACGGGAGAGAGTCAGACGGCCGATACATCCTCTGGGGACCAATCCGGCGCTGACGCCGGAATGTCTATGGCTGCCAAAGAAGTCTACAGTATAGATGAAAATGGAAATGTGTATCTGCTGGAAGAAGATAACGGGGGAGTTGTAGAAGAAAGCAGCGCGAGAAGATATGCCAGGGCTGCTTCAGAAAAGATCGTAAACTTCCGTGCCAATGCCAGCGGACAGACAGTCAGTGATATTACAGAATATACAGAATACAATACCGGAGAGTCCGGCTATGTATATGGAAGAAGCGGTGCTGACGCAGCGTACCTTGGAGAAGTGAACGGAAAAGTAAAATTCATGATAGCAGGCGTTGTGGGTCTGGTGGATAAATCCAAGGTTCAGGTAGTCAACCTTAGCAGCGCCAAAAGCTATAGCTGTTACTATGCCGATGGCACGAATCTTATCCATAACATTACGATGAATATGACAACACCTGGGTATGGGGGATCCGTCAATGTGGGGCCGCAGCAGTCCTATATGAAAACAGGACAGACATATTACAGTTATGACGGACACTATTTCTATCAGAATTACAGCACAATGCTTTCTGATTACAGGAATAATACAAGAAAGAACTCTATCAACCCCGACAATCCATATTATAATTATTTCCAGTACCTCCCATTGAGAAGTCAGACGGGATATTCCGGAAGCGCACTGAACAATATGATCAATAAGCATGCCACCGGCAGCTCCAAGATGAACAATACAGGAACGAATTTTGTAAACCGTCAAAATTCTTACGGTACAAACGCACTTATCATGGCATCTGTGGGAGCGATTGAAAGCGGCTGGGGAAGCAGCAGTATTGCCCAGAGTAAAAACAATCTGTTCGGACTGAATGCGGTAGATTCCTCACCTGGTGAGAGTGCAGATACATATAAAAGCGTAGACGCATGTATCCAGACATTTTCAGAGACCTATTTATCCAAGCGGTATTTAAGAGCAGGATGGTCCTTCTATCATGGCGGATTCCTGGGAGATAAAGCGAGCGGTATGAACGTAAGCTATGCTTCGGATCCATACTGGGGTGAGAAGATCGCTAATATTGCATGGCAGCTGGATAATGAAAACGGGCAGAAAGACCGCTATAAATATACGATCGGGATCAAAGATACCATCAATACAAAATACAATGTAGTCAATGTAAGAAAAGAGGCCAATACGGCATCCAATGTGTTGTATACAACCACAAGTTCCTCCGGGCGTTCTGTTTCCAATTATGCAGTATTGATAAAAGGAAGCAGCGGAAGCTTTTACCAGATACAGAGTGATCCGGTGCTGAACAGTGGAAGAACAGCAATCAATTCAAGTTCCGGAGCATATAATTTTTCCAATATGTATGCCTATATCAGTAAAGATTATGTGACAGTCGTATCCGGAAAAGTAAGTGGTGGCGGCGATACTCAGACACCATCCTCATCAGAAGGGATTACTTATTCTGTTCATGCCCAGACCTATGGCTGGATGGGAGATAAACAGGACGGAGCAATGGCCGGAACAGAAGGAGAAGCGAGGCGGCTTGAGGCTGTTAAGATCAAGCTTCGGGATCCATCGGTCAGCGGTTCAGTAAAATACAGAAGCCATATTCAAAGTATCGGCTGGACGGACTGGAAGTCCGACGGCGCTATGTCCGGGACAGAAGGCCAGGCAAAGCGGATGGAAGCGATCCAGATCCAGCTGACAGGAAAGATGGCAGAAAAATATGATATTTATTACCGGGTACACTGCCAGACTTACGGCTGGCTCGACTGGGCGAAAAACGGCGAGACAGCAGGAACGACAGACGGGGCAAAGCGGATGGAGGCATTGGAAATCCGGCTTGTGAAGAAAGGCGGGGCAGCTCCGGGAGAAACTATGCGTACCTATGTACAGCCGCTGCTGCAGTACCAGACCCATGTACAGACCTATGGCTGGCAGGAAATGGCAGAAGGCGGCGTAAAGGCCGGTACGGAAGGCCAGGCAAAGCGGATGGAAGCGCTGAAGCTTTCTCTTGTGAATCAGAAGTACAGCGGAAATATAGAGTATAAGGTCCATGTACAGACTTACGGCTGGATGAACACGATGCGAAACGGTGCGCTTGCAGGAACGACAGGCCAGGCGAAACGGATGGAAGCCATTCAGATCCAGTTGACAGGCCAGATGGCAAAGCAGTATGATATTTATTATCGGGTACATTCCCAGAGTTATGGCTGGCTTGGATGGGCCAAGAACGGACAGAGCGCCGGAACAGAAGGACTTGCAAAGAGAATGGAAGCCATTCAGATCGTTCTTGTGAAAAAAGGCGGAGAAGCTCCGGGAAGTACAGATCAAAGATTTGTAAAAGCATAAGATATAAAAGGGAAGAATCAGAGAAAAAAGGAGGAGTTTACATTGAAAAGAAACTGGAAGAGATTGACAGCGCTGGCTTTGGCAGTATGCCTGACGGCCGGAATGGCATTTTCAGTAGACTTTAGCAGTAATGCGGCAGAAAATGACGGAACAGCTGCAGTTTCAGAAGAAAATGGAACAGAAGCGCCTGAGACCGGACAGGATGATACAGCATCTGATCAGGAGACAGGCAGCGGTTCAGAGGGGAGCGGCACGGAAACAGAAGGGACCACTGAAGATTCGGCTGAAACTTCTGACGGGACAGGAGACAATGCGGCAGTAAGCACAGAAGAGAGTGGGGAAACAGAAGAACAAGCATCCAATGAAGCGGCAGAAGAGCAGTCAGAAGAAGAACCACAGACTCGTCTGGCAAACAGCTGGAGATACTCCAACGGTCAGCCGATTCAGAGCAAAACGGCAAGATCAGCACGTGCAGTTTCCAATGCCTGGGAAAAGGTAAATGGAAGATATGTCAACTCCTATGGAGATCCTATTCCGGGAGCGCAGCTGAAAGGTGTGGATGTCAGCGAGTGGCAGGGAAGAATTGACTGGGCAAAAGCAAAAGCAGACGGTATCGAATATGCGATCATCCGTGTGGGCTGGCATGGAAACAATGACAGCCATGTAGATGACTGGTTTGAATACAATGTTTCCGAGTGTGAGAGGCTGGGTATTCCATATGGCGTATACCTCTATTCTTATATTACAACGACGGCAGGAGCTACAAATGCTGCAAATTTTGTATTAAATCAATTAAAAGGGCATACTCTTTCCTATCCGGTATATCTGGATCTGGAAGATAATAGTACGATCAATACAAACCATGGCGCCATTGCTCAGACTTTCTTAAACCGAATTACATCAGCCGGATACAGAGGCGGCGTCTATGCCAATCTGAACTGGTGGAATAATTATCTGACAAGCCCTGTGTTTAATAATGCAGCATGGTCAAAATGGGTGGCACAGTATAATTATGAATGTAATTACACAGGTACTTATGACATGTGGCAGTGTACATCCTCAGGTAAGGTTAATGGAATTTCCGGTAATGCAGATCTTAACTTCTGGATGGTGAAGACCTATGATCAGCAGCCGATTGAGGTGGAAGATTCGAATATTATCAGTTATTCCTCACATATGGAGACGTTTGGCTGGCAGCCGACGGTTCAGAACGGATATCAAACGGGAGTGACGGGGTATGGTAAAAGGTTGGAGGCTGTTAAGATCAGTGTCGGTGATGGATATGGTGATCTGGGAGTAAAATACAGTACTCATGTACAGAGTTACGGTTGGATGGATTATGTGGAAAATGGAGCAACTTCGGGAACGACCGGAGAAGCGAAGCGAGTGGAAGCTATTAAGATCGAGCTGACAGGAACGGAAGCACAAAAATATGATATTTATTATCGGGTTCACTGCCAGAGTTATGGCTGGCTTGACTGGGCAAAGAATGGAGAAGCAGCCGGAACACAGGGCTATGCAAAGCGGCTGGAAGCTCTTCAGATCGTTGTAGTTCCGAAAGGATCAGAGGCTCCGGGAAGCACTGAAAAACCATTTGAAAAGAAACCGATGGCTGTGAAATATCAGACGTATGTAAACGGATCCGGATGGCAGGCAGCAGTGGAAAACGGAGCAACCAACGGAACAACAGGTCAGGCCAAATCTCTGGAAGCCTTGAAAGTGACTATTACAGATTCTGATTATGACGGCGGCATCAAATATGAGACTTACATGCAGACCTACGGCTGGAATGGAGAAAAGTCTAACTGGGCGGAGGCAGGACTTGCCGGAGGCGGTAAGCGTCTGGAAGCGGTAAGAATGTCTCTGGAAGGTGAGATAGCAGAACATTATGACATTTATTACCGCGCTTATGTGCAGAGCTATGGATGGCTTGACTGGGCGAAAAACGGTCAGGAAGCCGGAACTTTTGATTATGCAAAGAGAATGGAAGCCATTCAGATTAAACTGGTGGAAAAAGGCGGAGCAGCGCCGGGAGAGACAGATACTCCGAGCAAGCAGGCAGTTTTAAAATACAGTACCCATGTCCAGACTTATGGCTGGAAGGGATGGAGCTTTGACGGAGAGCAGAGCGGAACAACAGGCCAGGCGAAACGTCTGGAAGCGATAAAGATTGATTTTGCTAATTCAAAATATGCAGGAAAGCTTCGCTACAAAACTCATGTACAGACCTACGGTTGGGAGGATAATTGGACAAAAGGCGGACAGATTGCCGGAACAACAGGTCAGGCAAAACGCCTGGAGGCGATTCAGATTGAACTGACAGATGAGATGGCAGAGCAGTACGACATTTATTACCGTGTACACTCCCAGACCTATGGCTGGCTCGGCTGGGCGAAAAACGGTGAATCTGCCGGAACAGAGGGACTGGCAAAACGTCTGGAAGCTATTGAGATCCGGCTGGTAGAAAAAGGCGGAGCAGCGCCGGGAAGCACAGAGCAGGCTTTTATAAAGGGTGAATAAAAAAGAAAATTATCGAGGTGAGAGAAGTTGAGGCGTTTAAAAGGAGTGACAGCCATTGTGCTGAGTGCATTTCTGATCTTTGGAAGTGCGGGAAGCGCTCTGGCATCAGAGGGAACAGTAACCAGTGCTCCAGTTACTTCAGACACCGCAGATAACAGCTTAGAGGATCAGACGGAAAATGGCGGCGTTACGGGGGAAACGGGTTTGGAGGAAACAGAACCTGAAACTGGAGATGAACAGAAAGAGACAGATTATACTACAGATCAAGGCGAAACTGAAAAAGCAGAAAGCGACGAAACGAAGGATTCTTCTGCAGGGATGACAAATTCCGGAGATACAGTAACAGACGATCCTACTGCAGGAGAAGAGACAGGCACAGACGGAACTGGTGAGGAAACTGAAGAGGGAAATGAACAGGATAAGCCGGAGGAAGAACAGATTCCTAAGCTTTCCTATCGTGTCCATGTTCAGAGCAGCGGCTGGAACAACTGGACAGAAAACAGTGGAATCATCGGTACAACCGGAAAAGGGAAAAGACTGGAAGCGATTCAGTTGAAGGTTAAAATGCCGGAACAGGAAGCAACGGAAACACCTGTAGAAGGAACGGATCCAGGAACAACAGGGCTGGACGCAGCAGAGGTGGCTACGGAAGAACCGGAGCAGCCGGCTGGAATCGAGTACCGTGTTCATGCCCAGAGCTATGGCTGGATGGACTGGGTGAAAGACGGCGCACAGGCCGGAACCACAGGCCAGGGGAAACGATTGGAAGCCATTCAGATCCGTCTGACCGGTTCTCTGGCTGATCAATATGATATTTACTACCGTGCACATGTAGAAAGTTATGGCTGGCTGAATTGGACAGCTAATGGAGAAAAGTCCGGAAGCCTGGGGTATGGAAAACGGATGGAGGCTCTGGAGATTCGTCTTGTAAAGAAAGGGGAGGCAGCTCCGACAGGTGAGGGAGACAGCTATAAATACCCTGATCTTTCCTATCAGGCCCATGTACAGTCTGTTGGTTGGCAGGCGGAGAAATTTAACGGACAGACAGCCGGAGTGACCGGGCAAGCCAAGAGAATGGAAGCCATTAAAATCAAATTGCCGGACAGCGAGTATGAAGGCGGAATTGAATATCAGACACATGTCCAGTCTATCGGCTGGCAGGGCTGGAAGAAGGACGGACAGATTGCCGGAACCACGGGCCAGGGGAAACGGCTGGAGGCCATTCAGATCCGTCTGACCGGAGAGATGGCAAAATATTATGATGTCTACTATCGCGCCCATGTGCAGACCTACGGCTGGCTTGGCTGGGCAAAAGGCGGTGAGGAGGCTGAAAAAGCCGGGACGCTTGGTTATGGAAAGCGGATGGAAGCCCTGGAGATCCGTCTGGTAAAGAAAGGGGAAGAAGCGCCGGCGCAGACAACTGCAAGCTTTAAGTATCCACTTGTATCTTATCAGTCACATTCACAGTCTGTGGGGTGGCAGGAGATAAAAGCTGATAACGATATTGCCGGAGTAACCGGAAAAGGCAAGAGAATGGAAGCTATTAAAATTCAGCTTCCGAATATTGGATACGAAGGAAGTATTGAATACCGCACTTATGTACAGTCCATCGGCTGGCAAGGCTGGAAGAAAGACGGACAGATTGCCGGAACCACTAATCAGGCAAAACGAATTGAGGCTATTGAGATTAAGCTGAGCGGGGAAGTGGCAGAGCACTATGACGTATATTATAGTATCCACATGTCGAAGATTGGCTGGACAAATTACGCAGTAAAGGGTGAAACTGCCGGAAGTACTGACTTAAGCAAACGAATTGAGGCCATTAAGATCCAATTGGTAGAAAAAGGCGGAAAGGCGCCGAATACAAGCGGCACAAAGTTTATTGAGGGATATAAAGCCAGCGACATGTACTACAGTGGAACAATCCAGGGAAAAGGAAACAGTGGAAATGTTCAGATGGGTGGAACGCTTGGAACAACAGGTCAGAGTAAACGCCTGGAGAATATTACTGTTACGTTGAACCGCAGGACAGAGGCAATGCCTTCCGGAACTATTAAATATGCAGTGCATCTTTCAAAAACCGGGTGGACCGGCTGGTCGGAGGCGGGAAAAGTTTCCGGATGTACAGACGGCTCTAAAGGGATAGAGGCTGTGAAGTTTAGTCTGTCAGGCGACCTTTCCAAATATTATGATATTTATTATCGTACCTATGTACAGAAATACGGCTGGCTTGGCTGGGCGAAAAACGGGCAGGCAGCAGGAACTTCAAAAATCGGCTACAGACTGGAAGCATTACAGATCAGACTGGTTTCCAAGGATGCCAGCGCACCGGGAGCCAATAGGAATTATTATACAGAACAAAGAATTGTATCAGGTCCGGATGCAGGAATGTATGCACGGGCAAACCTTTACAGTAGTTCGACACCGTATATTATCATGGTTGACAGAGGAAACCGGAAGGTTGGTGTATACCAGGGCTGGAGAGGAGCATGGAAAAACGTAAAATACTGGTCCTGTACAGTGGGAGCACCAAGCACGCCTACAGTTTCCGGAGTCTTTAAAGTGGGAAGCAGAGGATATTATTTTAATTCCGGAAATGTACGCTGTTTCTGGTGGACACAGTTCTATGGTGATTATCTGTTCCATTCTACTACTTATTATCATAATGGAGCAGTAGCAGACAGCAGGCTCGGGCTTGCATTATCTCATGGATGTGTGCGTTTGAATATCAACAATGCAAAATGGATTTATGATACAGTTCCAACTGGGTCAACAGTAGTTGTGTATAACTAGACATAACCGAAAAAGCAGAAAAGAATGGGCGATAGAGCTGTATATCCCTGTTCTTTTCTGTTATTTAAAAATAAAATTAAATTCAGAGGGAATGAATGAAAAGAAAAGGGAAAATAATTGGCATATGGATTTTGGCGGCAATTATGTGGCTTACATTTTGCCCATCCAATCTTTATGCAGAGGAAACAGAAAAAATAGCAATAGAAAAAATGGAGGAATTTTCCTCATGTGAATATCCTGTAGGAACATCAAAAGAAGATATTGTTGCGGGGCTGCCGGAAACAATTACGGGATATGATGCTGCCGGAAAGGAATATGAGCTGGAAGTCACATGGGAAATACCGGAAGATTTCTATACAGATGTTCCCGGTGAATATGTATTTCGTCCAGTTTTATCGGAAGATGGCTATTTATATGCAGCAGAGGGAATGCCGGAACTGCATATTACCATTTTAGAAGAACAGGCAGAAGAGAGGGAAAATGAATTATCTAATGCGCCGGAAGGTCAGGGCGTAGAGGAAAGAACAGTAAATATGGGAGGAGAGTTGGCTCCTGCAGAGCTGAAAATCAACCTTCTTGACCAGCCTTGGGGCGTTACAAAAAGTGGTCTGTCTTTTTCCTGGGAGAACAGTCTGTCTGGAAATATGGGAAAGCAATCTGCTTATAGAATTGTAATTTCCCAACGAGAGGATCAGCTAAATAAAGGAGAATATGTTTTTGATTCGGGATGGAAGGACGGTTCTGAGAATACCTCTGTGCTGATGGATCTTTCAGGAGTATTAAAAGATGATGAATTGTATTACTGGCAGGTACAGATAAAAAATTCGGACGGTGTGGAGGGACCTCTTTCTCTTCCACAGGCATTTTCTACAGAGACAAGCTGGACGAGCAGGCAGGGAATATGGGGAAGTGAAGGAAAGCGGATTGTCTTCTTGAGAAGAGAATTGGATATTCCGACTAATGCGGAAAAGGTGGTTTTAAGCGCAACTGCTTTAGATGGAACAAGGTCAAGGCAGTATGTGTATAATCTGTATGTAAATGGTACAGAGATCGGACTTGGTCCTACCAGACCAAATGGAAAACAGCTGGATTATGATACTTACGATATTACAGACTATGTAGAAAGCGGGAAAAACACTATAGGTGTGATTGCCTATTCAGAAAACAACTCAGCTTTCCTTTGTCAAATGACAGCTTATTTATCGGATGGCTCAAAACAAGTGATAACAAATACGGGATATGACAGAGCAAACTGGCGGGCTTTAGATGGAGATGATATTTTTATCGGTTCATCTAACAGCTCTATAGGTACAAGCTATTATACTGCAGTACAGGACAATATTAATGCATCATTATATCCTGCTGGCTGGAACAAAACCGGATTTCATGCATCAAATTGGAAAACCCCAACATTAAACAGTCGTTTTGAAGGGTATACGCTCCAGCCTTCCCAGAATGATATTTATAAACATTGTGAAGTGACACCGAAGTCTGTGCAAAGAAAATCAGATGGCTCTTATCTGGTGGACTTTGGAAAAGAGATTATAGGAACAATCCGGTTAAATATCAACGGAAGAAGTGCCAATGTTACATTCCAGTATGGAGAAGAACTGGATCAGAATGGGAATGCAAAATATAAAATGGCAACCGGGAATACCTACCAGGAAACGTGGAAGCTAAAAAACGGGCAGCAGAATCTTTCAGGCATCGGAATGAAGGCTTTCCGCTATGTTACAATCAGAAATATGCCGGTAAGCTTGACGAAGGATCAGATTACAGGCTTGACAGTGCGGAGTGCGTTTGATGAAGAAGCATCGGATTTTGAGTCATCTAACAGTGTTCTGAATGATATCTATGATATGACGAAGTACACCAGTAAAATGACAACACAGGGGTTGTATGTGGATACGCAGAGCAGAGAACGATTGGCTTATGAGGGCGATGCACTGATCACAGGTATGACAAGTTTTAGTTATTCGCCAACGTCTACAGCTTTTAAATATTCTGCAGAATATCTTCTCAATAATACAACCTGGCCGTCGGAATACTCCCTGTACAATATTATGGCCATATATCAGCACTATCTCTATACAGGAGATAAGCGTATGCTGGAAGAGTCTTATCAGGCTCTGAAGAGTAAAACAATGGAACAGTTTTTTGATCAGTCCCAAGGATTGATGAAAAGAGCCACAACTTCATTTCAGCATATTATGGTAGATTGGCCGGCAACGGATATTGACGGTTATAAGACGACAGATGCATATTATAATACTGTGTTCAATGCAGTGTGCGTGGGCGGTTATGAAGATATGGCATCCATTGCAGCGGCTTTGGGGAAGGAAAGTGATCAGACCTATTATCAGAATCTTGCAGATACGATCCGGACGAATATGATCCAGAAGCTTTACAATAGCCAGACAGGCGAGTTCTATGATGGCTTGAAGCAGGATGGTTCAGTAGTACGGCATTCGGCGCAGCATGCGACGGCATATGCGCTTGCTTTTGATATTTATAACAGCCAGGGTATGTCTGACAAAATGGCTTCAGCAATAGAAGCAGACGGCGAATTGAAGATGAGCGTATATGGCAGCTATTTTCTGCTGCAGGGGCTGTACAACAGTAACCATGGCACTTTGGCCAGAAAAATCATGTCAAATCCAGATGACGAGATGGGAGTCAGAAGCTGGGCTTATATGATGTATAGCCTGGAATCTACAATTACAGCGGAAGCCTGGAATTATGCGAATAAGCCAAATATGAGTTTAAGCCATGCCTGGGGTTCGGCGCCAGGCAGTATGCTGGTGCGGGGAATGTTCGGTATTCAGCCCACATCGCCAGGATTTGGAACTTTTGATATGAAAATCCAGCCAGGCGGCGTTCAGACGGCATCTGTAAAAGTTCCTACAATGAAAGGAGAAATTGAAGCCTCCTATACAATAGGAGGATCTGGGAATATTACCTGTCATATAAGGGTCCCGGCAAATTCAACGGCTAATCTGTATGTGCCTGTAGGAACAGGAAGCGGAGCGGTTTCTGTCAATGGAAATGCAGTAACGGCATTGCAGGATAAGGCAGGTTATACTGGATGTACGCTGGAAGGTGGAGAATATACAGTTGAGGTACAGGCAGGGATTGCTACAGATGGTTCGGAATTTGTAGAAACAGATGTTGTAACAGATGTTTATTCCGGAGGCTCATGGGCTGGAGAAAAGACAAATGGCCTGATCCAGGGAGATATTGGCGGAGACAATATCGAAGCAATAAGAGCCAGGATTAAAAATGCGTCTGTTTCAGGAGGAATAAAATACAATTCCTATATGCAGTCTTATGGATGGCAGAAAGAATGCAGCGATGGGCAAGTCAGCGGCATGCCAGATGGAAATAAGCGTCTGGAAGCTATTACAATGGAATTGACAGGAGAGTTAAATTCACAGTATGACATTTATTACAGAGTATATGTAAAAGACTGGGGATGGATGGATTGGGCGCAGAATGGTGAGCCGGCGGGATCCTCCGGTTATGCAAAAAGTATTCTGGCTTTGGATACAAGACTGGTAAAAAAAGGGGAATCAGCTCCTGGTGACCGGGAACAACCATATAAGACAACAGACAGAATGGTGGCGTACAATACGCATGTGCAGAGTTATGGCTGGCAGGCAGAAGTAGGAGATGGAGACATTTCTGGAACTGTGGGCGAAGCGAAGCGTCTGGAAGCAATCAAAATCAGTGTACATGTACCAAATGTATCCGGTGATGTTCAATACAGTACACATGTACAGAGCTATGGATGGCAAAACTGGGTGAAGAACGGACAGGAGTCAGGCACAAGCGGAGAAGCCAAACGTCTGGAAGCTATTAAGATAAAATTGACTGGAGAATTGGCAGAAAAGTATGACATCTATTATCGTGTACATGCCCAGAGTTATGGATGGCTTGGCTGGGCAAAAAGTGGAGAAGAGGCCGGAACGGAAGGAATGGCGAAACGCCTGGAAGCGATACAGATTCGTCTGGTAAAGAAAGGCAGTTCAGCCCCCGGAAATACTTCCGGACATTTTATCACTCCCAAGGTGACTTATAATACCCATGTCCAGAGTTACGGTTGGCAATCAACGGTATATGATGGAGGAATATCTGGAACAGAGGGGGCAGCGAAACGCCTGGAAGCTATTAAAATTCAGCTGTATAATCCGGAGACATCTGGAGATATCCAGTATAGTACCCATGTGCAGAGTTATGGCTGGCAAGGTTGGGTGAAGAATGGCCAGATATCAGGTACCAGTGGTCAGGCGAAACGTCTGGAAGCTATTAAAATCAAGCTGACTGGAAAAATGGCGGAAAAGTATGATGTATACTACCGTGTACATGCTCAGAGTTATGGCTGGCTCGGCTGGGCGAAGAATGGAGAAGAAGCGGGAACGGAAGGAATGGCAAAGCGCCTGGAGGCGATACAGGTTGAATTGGTAGAAAAAGGTGGTAAAGCGCCCGGAACAACGTCTGGTCATTTCCATTCAGCACAGGTAGCATACAAGACTCACGTTCAGAGTTATGGCTGGCAGTCAGATGTATTTAACGGAGCTACATCAGGAACCGTAGGAAAGGCGAAACGCCTGGAAGCTATTACAATCAGAAATGCTGTTTCCGGAGTACAGGGAAATATTCTGTATCGTACTCATGTACAAACCTATGGCTGGGAAAGTTCATGGAAGAAGAATGGACAGATATCAGGTACAAGCGGTCAGGCCAAACGACTGGAAGCAATTTGCATTAAATTAGATGGAGAGCTTGCAGAAAAATATGATGTATATTATCGGGTACATGTAGAAAGTCATGGTTGGCTTGGATGGGCAAAGAACGGGGAGCCAGCTGGAACGGAAGGAATGGCTAAGCGTCTGGAAGGAATACAGATCCAGTATGTAGAAAAGGGTGGTAAAGCGCCCGGAAGTACAGACAAGCCGTATTTGAAGTGAGAATAATTACTAATTTGGGACGGGGTTTAGATAAAAATCCCGTCCCAAATTAAAATGTGAACTTTATTTTGTTTCAAATAAATGCGTGATATGTATTTACTTGAGACTAAAATCCCCCTTCTTCCCCTTCTATGAGAACATTATAAACTATGCAAAGTTAATGGCATAGAGGTTGTTTCATACGCTGAATAGTGTTATAATCCTCTAGGAAACTTAAGGATTTAGATTATTGAAAAACGTATCAATAGGATATAAGAAGATATATAATACCGAAAGACAGTAGTATGAGTGATAAAGTAGTAAAGCAGAAATCAATTACAATTAATTTGATAGCGAATGGGATCAAGACTTTGATGTCTGTCTTATTTCCCTTAATTACCTTTCCCTATGCTTCTAGAGTGTTGGGGGCAGCGGGCATTGGAAAGGTGAATTATGCGAGTTCTATTATATCATATTTTTCATTGTTTGCTGCATTGGGAATCAGTACCTATGCGGTTCGTGAAGGTTCCCGAATTAGAGATGATAAAGAGAGATTTAATAAATTTGCAAAAGAAATGTTGAATATAAACCTTATGACAACATTTCTTTCCTATATTTGTCTGGTGATTTTTTTGTGCCTCCCTGTTTTGTCTAATTATAAAAACTTACTAATTATTTTTAGTGTAGGAATTGTTTTTACAACAATTGGTATGGAATGGCTTTTTATTATAAAGGAGGAGTATGCTTATATAACTAAGAGAGCTATTTTGTTTCAATTTGTTTCTCTTGCATTGCTTTTTTTACTAGTTAGGAGCAAAGAAGACTATGTATGGTATGCTTCCTTGACAGTTATTTCGTCAGGCGGATCGGCAATTCTTAATTTTTTCTACTCTAGAAAGTTTGTAGATTGGAGAAAAAAATATCATTGTGAGTATAGAAAACATATTAAACCTATTTTATTGATTTTTGGAACGAGTCTGGCATCAAGTATTTATATGACTATGGATACAACTATGCTTGGTGCTATGAAAGGTGATACTTCTACTGGAATTTATACAGCGGCAGTGAAGATTAATTCTGTTATTAATACATTGTTAAATACAATTTCAGCGACTATCCTTCCTAGAGTGTCCTATTATATTGGTAATGGATTAAAAAATGAATACCGTGAATTGATGAAAGTATCTGCAGATATATTGTTTATGATAGCAATGCCGATTGCAGTTGGGATGATATGTACAAGTGATATTTTGATTGTGTTATTTAGTGGAGCCGAATTTATTTCTGGAAGTTTTGCGGCTAAGATACTCTCTGTAAAATTGGTTGTAGGAGCAGTCAATAGAATATTGGCCTATCAAATTTGTATTCCTTATAAAAAGGATAAGGAAGTTCTTATTTCTACAGTTGCAGGGGCTGTTTTCAATCTTTTGGCAAATGTTATTTTGATTAATTTTTTTGATGTGAGCGGTGCTGCTATTGCAACTCTATGTTCAGAGTTAATTGTATTTTGTGTTTTGACAGTCTATATTAGACCTTTTTTTGAGACATATAGCCTTTATAAACGTATGCCGGTATATTTTTGCGGTAGTATATGGTTTTTGGCAGTTAGAGAGGTAGTTGATATATGCATCACAGATATCGTTTTAAAGTTAATTGTGACGATTTGTATATGTAGTCTAGGGTATTTTATATTTCTAATTATAATAAAAGATCCTTATTTGAAGATGTTTTTGAGGAAAGGTAAAGAAAAATTGTTATAAAGGATAGAAAAATGGATATTGTAAATTGTGTGGGTAAAGAAAGAGAAGGGGAAAAAATTAAACGTGATGTGGGAGTAGAATTTCTTAGAATCATAGCTTGTGTTATTGTAATAGGCACACACGTGAAATTGCAGGATTTACCAGCTTTATTGCCATTGCATCAAATTGATGTTAGCAAAACAATCATTGGAGGCTTTTTGGGAGAAGGAGTTACAATATTTTTCCTAATTATGGGTTTTTTCTTCTTTAATAATAGTAGTTTTAAAAAATTGTTATTTAAAGTATTTAAAACAATTATCATTCCTGCCTTTATTTATATTTTTGTAGCACAAATTTTAAGCCGATGGGTTTGTGGTGAATCAAATTTGGTACAAAGCATTATTTACCCGAGATTTACACTGGAAAATATAAGTGGAATTTTTTCTTGGGATGCATCGAAAATTCATTTAGGAAGTCACTTGTGGTATTTATTTACTTATGTGCAAATTGTTTTTTGGTTCCCTGTATTGCATTATTTTGTAAGGGAAGGGGCACAAGCAGGTAAAGTAAGAAATATTTATTGATTATGAGTGGGATTACAGTCGTACTCGGAGATATACAAAAAATAGTTTCTTTTGACTGGGGAATTATTACCTGGTACAGCGTTACTCCAATATCAATTTTTATTGTAATTTTAGGATATGAGATTTATCAAAAACGCAGGATTTTATACGGTAATAGAAAGATGTTTCTTTGTGGTATAGTGCTCTATCTGACAGCACACGTTTTACTTACATTTTTTCAGCTAGTTTTATATAAAAGAGACTATACAATAGGACATGTATTTTCGTGGGATAGTACATTTGCAATTTTAGGTGCAGTAGGCTTGACAATATCTGTGCTTTCTATTGATTTTAAATCAGGCCGATTAGAAAAAATAATATGTTATGTAGGAAAAAATACATTTTACATATATCTTATCCATTTTCTTGTGATTAAAAAATTGGATAGTTTCGGATTTGGGAAATGGCTTCTGCTCAAAAGTGGTAATGAGGCAGTAGGTGAAGTGATATATACTTTCTGTTATATAACAGTTGTTTTTGCTATATCTTTAATAATCTCATCAATGATAGAAATGGTGAAATTTATCATTAGAAATATAAAAAATAAAAAGATTGAGGTGGAGTAATGGATTTGTATAATTACAAATATATGGATGAATTGTTTCTGGAAAACTATAAAAAGATGGAGCAATTAGATCTTTGTACAGAAGATAATTTAACAGTCGAAGAAGTAATAGAGGGGACAATATTGCCATATCGAGTTGTTGGAAACAGTAAAAAAGCAGGTGTTGTCAATCAAAACGGAGAGTATGTTGCATTGTCAGCCTTTGAAGCACTGTCTGAAGTGGATTCTTGGGGAGGTTCATATCAAATAGAGAGTGCAGAATATTTGGACGAGACAGTTTTATATTTTGGACGTTTTTGGAAACATTGGGGTCACTTTTTAATGGATATGGTTTCAAGGCTTTGGTGGATTATAGAAAATGACATGAATATAAAAATTGCATATGACGCACAAGAGGATATTCAAGGAGTGTATTGGGAATTTTTAAGATTGTTGGGAGTGTCAAAAAACCAAATGGTTCGTGTAGAAAATCCCACAAGATTTGCAAAGGTTATCGTCCCAGAATGTGCTCATAAACCAGGGATTAGCTGCAATGTGAGATATAAGAAAATTTTTGATATTGTTGCACAAAAAGCGTTACAGGAGTTTGAAGATTACGATAAATATCGAGATAAGTCCATATATTTTACAAGAATGCAGATGAAGCGGCGAATCCCTTTTGAGGTAGGGGAAAGGGATTTTGAGAGACTCTTTTCAAGACAAGGATTTGTTGTAGTTGCCCCAGAAAAATATTCTCTAGTTGAGCAGATAGCTATGATAAAAGGTGCAAAGAGAGTAGCTTGCCTTTCTGGTACATTACCACATAATATGATCTTTGCTCAAGACGGAGCAGAATTGATTGTTGTAAGAAAAACCAATAAACCTAATTATAGGCAAGTCAGTGTAAATCAACTTAGAAAATTGAAAGTAACAAACATAGATGCGCACATTTCGCTGAAAGCGGTTGGACCGGGAGGACCGTTTGTTCTAGATATAAACAAAAATGTCGAAGCATACTTTAAAGACTGTTATGGAAAATGCGATTATTCTAAAGTCTTGCAGTGGTTCAAACGTAAGATAAGATTGATGTGGTATGTTCCCATTTATATTCTTAGGAATAGAAAAATGGATCGGCAGGTACCTTTGTTTGATGGTAAAGTATTTTCTACAACAGTTACAGCAAAGTCAGAGCTTTTTTCTTATTATATCAAACGCATATAAAAAGTGAGAGGGATAAAGTGTGAGTGGACGAATTGGATTTGTAATACTGCATTATAATGCAATAAGAGAAACTATTGATTGTGTAAATTCGATTATGAAAAATATAGATACCGATAATTATTTTATTATTATTGTCGATAATAAATCACCTAATTGTACCGGAGAAACGTTAAAAGAGAAGTACAATAGAAGTGAGAAGATAAAAGTTATTTTAAATGAAGAAAATTTGGGATTTGCACGTGGGAATAATGTCGGGTATCAATATGCTGTCCAAAAGTTGGAATGTTCCTTTGTGTGCATATTAAATAATGATACGCTTGTAATTCAAAATGATTTTTTCGCAGTCATAAACGAAGAGTATAAAAGAAGCCATTTCGGAGTTATGGGTCCTATGATTATTTTAAAGGACGGAAGGATAAACAGGTTGTATTATACTTTGCCCGATGTAGAATTTTTTGAGCACGAAAAAGAAATTATGAGAAAAGAGTATTATATTGCAAAAAGATATCTACGTGTTGCTAAATTTCTATTTGATTTTACAAAAAGTATATTTCATAAAATGTTTCGTCTAAAAGAATGTTCAAGGTTTGATGCCTATTTTACTAGTAAAGCGCTCAATAGCAGGCATGAGGATGTCGTATTACACGGATGTTGTCTTGTGTTCTCGCCAGTTTATATTGAAAACTATCAGGAAGCATTTAACCCAAAAACTTTTCTTTATAAAGAAGAAGAATTATTGTATCTTCGCTGTAAAAACAGAGGATTAAAAACAATATACAATCCTGATTTATTTATTAAGCATTTGGAGGATGCTTCTACAAATTCTATATTAGAAAATAGTAGGGTTAAACGTATAAGATGGGCTAAGAATCAGATGGATTCGTTGAATGTTGTTATTGAGGAGATGAAAAATGGAAAAAATTAGTCCTTTAGTATCAATTGTTATACCAATGTATAATAGAGAAAAAACAATACAGACAGCAATTGCTAGCGTCTTGGCTCAAACATATGATAAAATAGAAGTAATAGTTGTCGATGATTGTTCTACGGATAATTCTGTAAATAAGGTAAAACAATTAAAAGACGATAGGATACGCTTGGTTTTATTAAAAAGAAATAGTGGTGCTTGTGTAGCGAGAAATGTGGGTATTGATAATGCTAGAGGAGAATATATAGCATTTCATGATAGTGATGATATATGGCATAAAAATAAGCTGGAAAAATCTTTATACTATATGAAAAAACTAGAAGCGGATATGGTCTTTTCGGCTTTATATAAACAAGGAGAAAAAAGATATCCTACAGGAAGAGTGCTTCCTAAAGTTAATTTGAATCAAGAACAGGATAAAATTGCATTTTTATTAGGAAGTAATTGCGTCAGCACTCAAACAATTGTTATAAAGAAAAATGTCAGTGAGAGAGTTCGATTTGATGAATCTCTGCCAAGATTTCAAGACTGGGATTTAGCACTCCAGATTGCTTTGGCTGGATATAAAATACATTTTATCGAGGAACCTTTGGTAGATTGCTATGAGCAAGAAGATAGTATTACTAAAAATTCATCTAAAGCAGTTAAGGCTTATGAGATTTTGGAAAAGAAGTATGAAAACTGGCGGAAAAATGATAAAAAAGCAATGCTTGTTTTTTATAGTTATGCTGGGAATTTACTGGAAAAGAACGGAGTAAGTGGAGCTGAATACTTTAAAAAAGCATATGATGTGAGTAAAGCTCCAAAGGATTTTGTTCGATATATACTGGCAAAAACAGGATTGTTTAGGCCTGTTACTAATATTATGGATAAATTTTTGTAATGGAAATAAAAAGGTAGATTATGAGTAAAAAAATTGCAGCTTCAATTGTGTTGTACAATCCTGAAATAGCAAGATTAAAAGAGAATATATCTTCTGTTATTAATCAAGTAAATCAAATTGTATTGGTAGACAATGGAAGTAAGAATATAGAAGAAATAGACAGTTTAGAGATAGTAAAAAATCACTGTGTATTGGTAAAGAACAGAGAGAATAAAGGATTGGCTCGGGCTTTGAATCAAGCTATGGAATGGGCAGCAGCAAATAAATATGAGTGGGTTCTTACTCTGGATCAGGATAGTGTTGTAGATGAGAAGTTGATACAGGGTTTGGCAAAACATATTGATAAAGAGAAAATTGGAATAATTGCTCCGAAATATTTGGACAGAAACAGCAAACGATTATCAGATATAGAAACTGGATGGAAATTTGTACTAAGATGTATAACATCTGCTTCACTGACAAAAGTGAGCGTGTGGAGAGAAGTGGGAGGATTTAACGAAGAACTTTTTATTGATTATGTAGATTATGATTTCTGCGCCAGAATTGTACGGAATGGATATGGAATTATTATGGATTCAGATGCAATGATTCTCCATGAAATTGGGCACGCTAAGCAGATTTTTTTTGGAAATAGATCCTATGTTCTTTATAATCATTCAGCTTTTCGAGATTATTATATTGTTAGGAATACACTATATTATTGTTATGCTTATCCAGATGTATGGGATGTTAAAAAAGAGAAAAAAGATCTTTGGATCCGAATCATGATGATAGCCATATTTGAACAGAACCGTTGGGAAAAAATATGCGCTATGTTTAAAGGCTGGAAAGATTCTAAAAGGTTAATTAGTGATGAAAAGAAAAGGAAGAAAAAAACAACAAAAGATGTTAAAGACCGGTTTAATAATTATGCTAAACTTAAATAAGATGTAGGTCGGGATTGTTGGATATAGAAGACTATAAAAGGAGAGGTTCTTTATGAATATTGCAATATTAACAGCTGCAGGAAGCGGAACAAGGATGCATCAGGATATACCGAAACAGTTTTTACATGTAGACAATAAACCGATTATTGCTTATACGATGCAGGCGTTTCAGGATCACCCAAGTATTGATGCAATAGTAGTTGTGACCTTAGAGGCATGGACGGAAGTGCTTTATGCATATGCGAAACAATTTAATATATCTAAGTTGTCAGTCGTAGTGAAAGGCGGATCTACAGGACAGGAGTCCATTCATAATGGATTGTTAGCCATAAAGGAAAAGTATGGGGAAGATCATACGGTGATTGTGCATGACGGAAATAGGCCACTTGTATCGACAGAGATTATTTCTGATGCGTTAGCGACTTTTAAACAATATGGAAGTGCGGTAGCAGCTATCCCTTGTGTAGAAGCGATGTTTACGAGTGGGGATGGAGTGACAGCAGTAGATGAAGTGCCAAGAGAAAAGGCGTTCAGAACTCAGACTCCGCATGTATATACGGTAAAAAAGCTTTTATGGGCGCATGAGGAAGCAGGGAAAAGAGGGATTACTAATACCGCTGCTTCCTGTACTTTGATGTACAAATTAGGAGAAGAAGTCTTTTTTTCCAGAGGATCAGAGGAAAACTTTAAGATAACAACAACAGACGATTTAACTATTTTTAAAGCAATGCTGAAAACCAGAAAAGAGGAATGGATAAAATAGTAATGAAATTATTAAAGAAGAATGTATTTCAAATGGCGTGGGAACAAGTGTCAGATATTGTTCCAAGAAATAGCTCTATTTTAATTACTGGGGCAAATGGTTTGATTGCATCTGACTTGGTAGATACATTGATGTATTTTAATAAAGAGTATGCAATTAATAACAAAATAATTGCGCTGTGCAGAAATAAAGAAAGGGCTCAAAAAAGGTTCGCTTCTTTCTTGGACTGCCCTTTATTCGAACTGGAAATACAGGATATCAGGGAATTTAGGATGGAGCGGTATGTAGATTATGTTGTACATGCAGCCAGTAACGCCCATCCAAAAGCGTATGCAACAAGGCCAATAGAGACAATGCAAACAAATCTGCTTGGAACAATACAAATTTTAAATTATGCCAGTTCAGAACAGTGTAAAAAGGTGGTTTATGTTTCAACTTCAGAAATATACGGGGAAGTGCCAGATGGTGTGGACAGGTTTCAAGAGACAGAATTTGGATGTATCAATACGCTTAACCCAAGATCATGCTATTCAGAAAGTAAAAGGTGTGCCGAAACGTTATGTGCCTGTTATGCAAAAGAGAGAGGAATAGATATTTCTATTGTAAGACCGGGGTATATTTACGGGAGACAAATTACAGAAGAAAACAGTAGAGCAGATGCACAATTTTTACGGAAGGTTCTTGCAAAAGAAAATATAATTATGAAAAGCAAGGGAGAACAAAAACGTTCTTATTGTTATGTTATGGATGCAGTGACAGCTCTGCTATATGTTATGGTAAGAGGAAAAACGGGAGAAGCATATAATATTGCAAATTCTAATTCAGAGGCAACAATAAAACAATTTGCTGAAACGATGGCTCAAATTGGCGAAGTCTGTGTTGAATTTGATCTTCCTAGTGAAGAAGAGAGAAGTGGCTATTCAGTCATAAAAAATTCATTATTAGATGACGGAAAATTAAAGAAATTGGGCTGGAAGGCTTCTTATGATTTAAAGCAGGGATTGACAGCTGTTATAAAGGGATAGTTAGATTAATAAAAATTTTGTGGGTGAGATAATGGCTTTAGTTAGTGTGATTATGCCGGTATATAATTCGGAAAAATATGTAGAATCTGCTGTAAACTCAATACGAATGCAAAGCGAAAAAGATATTCAAATTATCTTGGTTGATGATGGATCAAAAGATCGGTCTGGTGAAATATGCGATAGTTTGGCTAAACAGGATAGTAGGATTACTGTGATTCATCAGAAAAATCAAGGGATTTGTGCGGCCAGAAATAGCGCATTAAAAATTGTAAATGGGGAATACATTACTTTTTGTGATAATGATGATGAATTTCTTCCTGATTTGATTAAAGATAATTATAGGATTGCAAAAAAATACAATGCAGATATTGTACGCTTTTGCCGAAGAAGAATTGTTTCAGTCAATGGAAAAATCGTGAGAGATTCTGTTATGGACAACTTTCCTTTTTTGGTGATATCAAAAGAGGATTATGCCAAGTATGATCATGAAATCAGTAATGCAGGGAATGGAGTATGGACAGGATTGTATAAAACCAGTTTTGTAAAAGAAAACCATCTGCATTTTGATGAATTCATGAAATTTGGTCATGAAGATAATATGTTTAATCTACAGGCATATCAAAGATTTAATATAATGGTATTGAATCCTAAAACTTATTACATTTGGAAAAACAGAATGGAACATAGTACAACAGGAAAATTTAATATAAATTATGTGGAATCATTAAAAAAGTGCTTGCAGGAAGATGTTAAGCTGGCAAAACAGTATTCGACTGTGAAAAGCGGATCTTACCAATCAAAATTGGCGAGGGCTTATGTTTATCCTTTATACGATTATTTGAATCTGGCCAAAAGGAAAATTTCTCTTCAGGAAAAAAGAAAAATTTTAAAAGAATTTCGTAGTCAGAATGGATTCCAAGTTCATAACAACTGTAAAATGTTGAAAAAAGATGGGATTCTTATTTTTATTATGTGGTTATTTTTTTATTATAGATTGTATTTGGTACCGTATTTTGCACTGCATATAAAACAGAAAATCTTTAATAGCTAAAGGAAAGAAATATATTATGAGAATAAGTAAAGATGAAGTGACGCCAAAGTTACAAAAGATACAAAAAGAAATATATTTAGATTTTCAAGAATTATGTAAAAAACATGATATACCTTTTTTTGTTTCAGGAGGAACAGCTATAGGGACAATACGTCACAAGGGATTTATTCCTTGGGATGATGACATAGATGTATGTATGTTAAGAAATGATTATAATAAAGCTATTTATTATATACGGAAAGAGTTGTCTGATAAATATACAGTCTATGATTGCAAATCAAAAGATGGCTATGTTATGGCTTTTTCTAGATTATGTAGAAACGGGACAAAAATGCAAGAAGATGCAGATACGGACTCTAATTTTACAACGGGCATCTTTATAGATATGTTTGCGTATGATAAAACCACGTCTGATTCTAGACTTTTTAAAAGACAAATTAGAAGAACTTGGTTGATTGCTAGATTAATTGTTTTGAGTAAATATAAGAGACCAAAATTTCCAAACAACTTAAAGGGAATTAAGTTAAAAATAGCGAGAATAATATGTGTTTTCATACATTATATATTGAAAATACTCCATTTGAACAAAAGGGTACTTTATAAGATGTATCTTAAAGAAGCGACTAAATATAATGATTCGCAATATGAATTGTATACAGATTTTTCATATAGTCATCCTGAAAAAGTTTTGTGTACGTACGATATGATTTTTCCATTAAAAGAAATGCCATTTGAAGATATAACAGTGCAGATGCTGAATAATGCAGATAAGTATCTTACGTCTCAATATGGTGATTATATGAAAATCCCTCCGATAGAGAAAAGAATTACTCATAATCCGGGATATGTTGATTTTGGGGATGGCAATATTTATAGAAAAGAATCATAAACAAGTAAACAATAGAGGGTAATTATGAATATAGCTTATACGACAAATGAGTTGTTTGCAGCAAAAGTGGCGGCAAGTATATGTTCCGTTTTTGAAAACAATAAGGATATGGAAGAAATTGTAATCTATATTATTGGAGAGAGTTTGTCAGATAAAACGATAGAAAATTATGATAAACTTTCACGTAAATATAAACGGGACATTAGAATTATACAATTAGATGATATAAATAAATATCTGGATTTTGATTTTGACACAAGTGGGTGGAGTCAGATAATTGTTGCCAGACTTGCATTAGATCAAATGCTTCCGGAGGAAATAGAGAGGATATTATATTTAGATGGAGATACTATTAACATTGCGCCTTTAAATGAACTGTGGCATGCAGATATGCAAGGTGCTGTATTAGGGGCATGTATTGAAGCTACTGCAGATATGAAACGTAGAATTGCTCTGGGAATGGAGACTATTCCATATATCAATTCTGGAGTGCTGTTAATGGATCTTAAACAGTGGAGAGAGCAAAAGACAGGCAAGAGAATTTTGGAGTTTTATAAGGAGAATAATGGAAAACTGGTTTCGTGTGATCAGGACGCTATCAATGGTGCTTTGAAGGGGAATATATTCTATCTTAGCCCTAGGTATAATTTCTACAATATTTATTGGACATATCCATACAAGACATTGAAAAAAAGGATGAAAAATACATTCTATTATAGTAAGGCTGAAGTGAAAAGTGCAATAGATTCTCCTGCAATCATTCATTATCTTGGAGAAGAACGACCATGGAGAAAAGGGAATAGACATAAATATCGGGGTGAATATGAAAAATATTTGCAGAAAACTCCATGGAAAAATGAGAAAATGGAGGAAGGATGGAAACTGTATTTTGTTTTTTGGAACATATTTAATGTTTTAATACGTCCTTTCCCGGAACTTCGATATCAGATCATCAATCATTTAATCCCTGTTATGATGAAATGGAGAAGTAAACAGCTTAAGAAAAAGAAGGCAATTACGAAAGGGTAGAGAAAAATATGAAAAATCATACTTTTGTAGTTTGTGCATATAAAGAGAGCCTATATTTGGAAGAGTGTATTCAATCATTACGGGAACAGAAACTGAAGAGCAATATTATTGTTGTAACTTCAACACCTAACGAATATATCGAGCGTATTTCTGAAAAATATAAACTTCCGTATTATGTGAACACGGGGGAAAGCGGAATAACACAAGACTGGAATTTTGGCTATAAGTGTGCTATAAATAAATATCAGAGCCATTATATTACAATTGCTCATCAGGATGATATTTATGATAGGGATTATCTTTCTAAAATTATGGATCAAATGGGAAAGACTAAGCATCCTTTAATAGCATTTTGTGATTATTATGAAATTCGTGAGCAAAAAAAAATAGAGAAGAATACAGTGCTTAGAGTGAAGCGTCTTTTGCTATTTCCATTGCGGGTTGCCATACTGCAAAAATCAAGATGGGTACGTCGGCGAATTTTATCTTTGGGGTCGCCAATCTGTTGCCCATCTGTTACTTTTGCAGTGGACAATCTTCCGAAAGTAGTATTTCAAAATCATTTTCGGGCATGTGAAGACTGGGAAGCGTGGGAGTTAATATCTAAGTTGAGAGGGACTTTTGTTTATGTTCCACGAAAGTTAATGGGGCATCGTATTCATGAAGATTCTGAGACAACGGCAGCTATAGGGGACAACAAAAGAACCATGGAGGAATACCAGATGTTCTGCAAGTTTTGGCCAAGATGGATTGCAAAGGTGTTAGTAAAGCAGTATTCAAAAAGCCAAAAGTCCAATGAACTAAGTAAAATGTAGGAACGGATGAAATATGAAGAAACTAATTATAATACCAGCGTTTAATGAAGAAAGCAATATTGAAAAGACTGTAACAGCGATTCAGAAAACGGCAACAGACTTTGACTATGTGATTATTAATGATTGTTCTACTGACCGAACCAGGGAGATATGTGAGAAGAATAAATATAATATTGTCAACTTACCAATCAACCTCGGAATTGGAGGCGCAGTTCAAACAGGATATAAATATGCTTATCAACACAATTATGACGTTGCTGTGCAGGTAGACGGCGACGGTCAGCATGATCCGGAATTTTTGAATTTAATGGCAGATTACTTGATGGATAAACAGCTTGATATGGTAATTGGTTCCCGGTTTATAGAAAAACAGGGATTTCAGTCATCCAAAGCAAGAAGAGTAGGGATTATTTTCTTCTCCAAGTTGATAAAGTTACTTACAGGTAAACGAATAACAGACCCTACATCAGGACTCCGCATGGTGGGGAGAAACGTAATGGCACTTTTTGCGGTGGACTATCCAAGAGATTATCCGGAGCCGGAAAGTGTTGTGGCGGTTTTGCGTAGAAACATGAAAGTCGAAGAAATTCCTGTTATTATGCATGAGCGGATGGGAGGAGTTTCTTCTATTTCCTTGAAAAAATCTGTGTATTATATGGTAAAAGTAACATTAGCTATTTTAATTGAGAGAATCAGAAAGTATTAGAGGTAGATAAATGAATATCAGGATTCAAATAATAGTGGCTGTGATTGTTGTAATAGCACTTTGTGTTATTGTTAATATGATACGAAAAAAACGCCTTGAACTTCGCTATGCTCTTGCATGGTTAATTGTAGGTGTTGGAATTTTGATTTTGGACTGTTTTCCTAGCCTAATTGACTGGCTGGCGCATAAGTTAGGGATTGCAAGTCCCGTTAATATGTTGTTTTTCTTTGGCTTTTGTTTTTCGCTCATGATCATTTTTGTGTTGACAATTTCTATTTCCAGGATGTCAATACGGTTGAAACAGTTAGCGCAGGAACTGGCACTGTATGAGAAAAGTAATGACGATGCTCTGGCTGAAAGGAAAGAGAAAAAAAGTGATTAAGGGAGAAAGTTATATGAATACCATTTCCATACAGAAAAAATTTATATATCTTGCTATGATATTTGGAATTTTATTTGTCATGCTGCTTCCGCCGTTTCAAGGACCGGATGAAGATAGTCATTTTAAGAAGGCCTATGTTCTTGCGGCGGGCAATATTTTTCCTGATGTTCATGAAGGAAAAACAGGATATTACTTGCCTGCAGACATGATAGATTATATTTCAGAGCAATTAGAATTGAACGGAAAGCTAGATGAGAAGGTTTCTTACTCTGAAGTGATTATTGCTGAACAAGGCAACGCTTCCTATGGAGAGCAGAAGTTTGAACATTTTTCAACAGTTTCGTCTAATCCGCTTGCTCACGCTGTGCCGGCTTTAGGAATTGTGATAGGTAAGATTGTGGGAAAAATTGCAGGCATGAATCCTTCATATGTGTTTCTACTTTATTTTGCAAGGCTGGCAAGTCTTTTAGTTTATGTTGCTTTGGCCGCTGCCGCAATTAGAGTAACGCCTATTTTAAAGAGAACATTTTGTATGCTGGGGCTAATGCCAATGGCGTTATTTTTAGCTGGAGCTGTTTCATATGATATGCTTTTAAATGGCGCGGCGCTTTTGTTCGCAGGAATGTGTTTTAATTTGCTTTATAAACAAGAACAGATTATGAGTAGAAAATATGCAGTTGTTTTTGGGATTATTCTATTTTTGTTTTATGTCCTAAAGATTGTATATCTTCCTATTTTTGCCTTTCTGCTGATTATCTTGCTGAGAAATATAAGAAATGATAATAAGCAGAAAATCATAAAAAGTATTGTCTTTATGGGTGCAGTTAGTGTAGGGTTGGTGTTGATTACTTCCTATCTGCCGGCGATGTTCGCACCAGAAGTAGGAGCTTCGGGTGGAGGAGGATTATCCGCTTCACAGCAGCAGTTACAATATGTGATTTCCCATCCATTAGAGTATTTGAAAACATTTTTTAATACTTTGAGTATTAGCAGAAATTTTTATGTTTCTTCTACTGTGGGAATGTTTGGATTATTAGATACAAGGATTTTTTCTGTTTTCACTTATTTGTATCTATTCTTTTTGATTGCGGTGGGAATTTCTGAAATCAGTTTAGATAGAGTTGTGGTAAAATGGTATGATAGAGTTGTAATCTTAATAGCAACAGGAGCCTCCTTCTTTGGTATTTTTCTTGCTATGTACCTCAATTGGACCCCTTTGGTATATGGAGTGGGAGCTGATGTGATAGAAGGAGTGCAGGGAAGATATTTCCTCCCACTTTTTCCAGCATTTTTCCTTATTTTTGGAAATAAGAGGATAGCAGAGAGAAAGTGCTTGAGGAGAGTGGCAGAAAAGTGCTCTGAATATGGAGTGTTGGCAAGTATATTGATTTTGCAAGTATCAGTAGCAGCCATTTTATTAAGATTTTGGATTTAGAGGTTGATAGAGATGTTGAGACAAATAAGAGAAATGGCCCAGGCGGGAAGATATGATTTCTATTTATTGAGAAATTTTGGAGTAGACTCTGTAAAAAAGCAGAGGAAAATTCGAGCATACCATAAATGTCCGCCAAAGTGTGTAATGGACAATATGCATATAGTGCCACAAGAAATTTTGGAAAAGCAAAAAAATAAAAAATTTAAAGTCTCACCTAAGATTAGTATTATTACACCTTTATATAATACCCCAAAGCAATTTTTAGAAGAAATGCTGGATTCAGTACAAGAGCAGACCTATCCGAACTGGGAACTGTGCCTGGCAGACGGCAGTACTGATTCTTATGAATATGTGGGAAAAATATGTAAAGCGAGAGCGAAAAAAGATCACAGAATAGTTTATTGTAAACTGGAAAAGAATGAAGGTATTTCTGAAAATACAAATACCTGTATTAAAATGTCGACAGGTGAATTTATCGGTCTTTTGGATCATGATGACAGACTTCATCCCTCAGCCCTCTTTGAGGCTGTAAAAGCTATTAATAAAGAAAATGCAGATTTTATTTATACGGATGAAGTGAAGTTTGGAGAGAAGATAGAAACAATCAACAATCCAATTTTCTTTAACTTAAAACCTGGATTTAGTAAATATGACCTTCGAGCACATAACTATATTTGTCATTTTACTGTGTTTTCCAAACATCTTTTGGACGAGGGAGAATTATATCGTAAGGAATATGACGGAAGCCAGGATCATGATATGGTCTTGCGGATGACAGAAAAGGCCGAGCGAATTGTACATATACCTAAGGTATTGTATTATTGGCGTCTACATTCAAATTCAGTATCTATGGATCTTGATACTAAAGCTTATGCGATTGATGCGGCATTTAAAGCGGTAAAGTCACAGTTGGAAAGAAATCACATAAGTGGCAGTATAAGTAATACCAAACGTTTGAGAACGCTTTATCGAATCAAGTACGATATTATAGATCAGCCTAAAGTGTCTATTATTATCCATGGAACGGCAAATGGAGAAGATGTAGAAGAGGTGATAGATAGGCTGCTAAAAAATACGGACTATCGTCCTTTAGAAATTTTATATGCAAAAAAAGAGAATGTAGCTTTAGATTATGAAAATGTCTCTTTTGTAAATATGGGAGATATTTGTGAGATGAAGAAAACTGAAATATGGAATCATGGGGCAGAGCTTGCAACAGGAACTCATATTGTATTGCTGGACAGATCAGTTTGTCCTCTTTCGTCTGGATGGATAGAAGAGATGTTGATGTATAGTCAGAAAGAGGATGTTCATGCAGTAGCACCTAAAATTTTTTATAAGGATTGGTCTATTGCTTATGCAGGTGTTTCTTTACAGGAGGAATCAAAGACAAAAATTAGAATTTTGGGTCAGCATAATGTGAGAGGTGACGATGGATACGAAGCCCTACTGCGTCATGTACGTAAGACGGCATCGGCGTTTGCTGCATGTATGATGTTTTCTAAAAAGTGCTGGGAAGAAGTTGGCGGCTTTTCGGACCAATGCCCTGGGTATGAGGATATTGACTTTTGTGTAAAAGGATTGGAAGAAGAGAAATATAATATATGGACTTGTTTTGCGGTATTGTCATGTGAAAAGAAAGAAATCTGGGAAGAAAAGACGGATGAGCAGGCACAAATATTCGAAAACAGGCATAGAACAGCGATATGCAATGATGAGACGTTCCATCCGGGATGGGATATATTGCATCTGATTTAGGAGATATAAGATGGATGATATTAAAGTTTTAATGAAAAAGACGGCAAAGACACTGAAAGAGGAAGGCGTTGTCAGCTTTGCTAGAAAAGTAAAAAATTATGGAAAGGTTCCAGGTGATTTGCCAATAGAACCAGTATCACAAATTTATAAGGATGTTCTGTTTATTAACGGGTGTGGTGAAAGTGTGCCGCATCCAGCACGTTACCGTGTCAGTCATCAAAGAGAACAGCTGGAATCTCATAATATCTCTACAGACCAGGTTTTTTATGTACAGCTCCAACTGGATCAGGTAAGGTTTTATCGTACATTTATCTTCTTTCGGTGCCCCTATACGGATACAATAGGCGAATTTATCAAATTGGCAAAAAGTTTGAATAAAAGAGTTCTCTTTGATATTGATGATTTAGTAATTGATACAAAATATACGGATGATATCAAATATCTGCAGACACTTTCTAAAGAGGAGAAAGCTCTTTATGATGATGGAGTTATGAGGATGGGAAAAACACTGCAGTTATGTGATGGAGCGATTACAACGACAGAGAGATTGGCAAATGAATTGAAAAAATATGTTCCTGAGGTTTTTATTAATCGGAATACTGCATCAGAAGAAATGTGTGCGTTGTCAGAAGAGGCACTGAAATGTGTAAAAAGGAATTCGGAAAAAGTAAGGATTGGTTATTTTAGTGGAAGTTTGACTCATAATGATGATTTTCTACTGGTGCTGCCGGCGTTGGCAGAAGTTATGCGGGCGAATCCTAATGTAGAACTTCATATATGTGGTGAGTTGGATCTTCCGGAAGAGCTTGGAGGATTGGAAACTCAGGTTGTAACCCATCCCTTTGTAGATTGGAGAAGACTTCCACAGCTGATTGCAGAAGTAGATATTAATATTGCGCCTTTGGAGGAGGGGATTTTTAACGAAGCTAAATCAGAAAATAAGTGGGTAGAAGCTGCTTTGGTAAAAGTGCCGACAATAGCCAGCAATGTAGGGGCTTTTGCCCGGATAATTCAAAACGATATTACAGGGATTCTTTGTACAACAAAAGAAGAATGGAGAGAGCAGCTCGAAAGGCTTGTAGAAAATAAGGAAGAAAGGTCTCGTATTGCCGAGAGCGCCTATCAGTACTGCAAAAAAAATTGTGTAACAATTTATACCGGAAGCCCTCTTAGAAATTTTGTGTGTAAATATATGACACCCAATTATGCATTTGCTCTTCCCTCTTTAAATATCAGCGGGGGAATCATGGTTGCAATCAAGCATGCTATCATTTTGCAGGACCAGGGATATGATGTAATGCTTTTAAATGATAATGAAGCAACAGCGACCCCGTGGTGTGAATACGAAAATCATAAATTTCCAGTTTTAGGACAAGATATTGGGAAGTTTAATGGTCGGATAAATACCGCAATTGCAACTATGTGGACAACAATGGCTTTTGTAGAACGATATTATAATATCGAAAAACGTAAATATTTAGTACAGGGATATGAGACAGACTTTTATCCTAACGCTAACCCACTCCGTATACAGGCAAACCGGACGTATTTTCCGACACGAGAAATACAGTTTTTGACAATATCCAAGTGGTGTCAGAAGTGGCTGAAAGAAAGATACGGGCAGATTGCGGAGTATGCCCCTGATGGGCTGGATGTGGAAAGATATCAGTTTGTTGAAAGAAAAGATTCTGGAAAGTGTCGAATTTTAATAGAAGGAGATTGTGCAGTAGATTATAAAAATATTGATGAGGCTTTTATTATAACGAACTCCTTGGATAAAAGTAAATATGAAATATGGTATATGTCTTACAACGGAGAACCGAAAGAATGGTATCAGGTAGACAGATTCCTGCATAAAGTACCATATGAAGAGGTTCATCAGGTATATGAACAATGTGATATTCTGTTGAAGACAAGTATTTTGGAAAGTTTCTCCTATCCTCCATTGGAAATGATGGCGACAGGTGGATATGTAGTGGCTGTTCCTAATGGTGGGAATAGGGAATATTTAAAAAATGAAGAGAATTGTTTGTTGTATGAACAGGGAAATATAGAAGAAGCAAAACAGGCAATTGAACGTATTTGTCATGACAGGGAACTTCAAGAAACTTTGAAATTGAAAGGGAGAAAGACAGCTGAACAAAGAAGCTGGGATAATATTAGAAAAGACATATTGAGATTATATCAGTAATTGCTGTCGTTATAAAAATATGAACAATGAGAATATGGCTGTGAAGGTATTCCGTACTTTTAAGCGGGATGGTTTGCGGGGAATAAATGAAAAAATTAGAGAACATATATGCGTAAAAGAGGCGGATCTAAAAAAGGAGAGTTATAGAGATTTTCTTTTTGTTTACAGCAGTGACTGCAAATATGAGCAGAAGGAAAGAGAAATATTTGCTGGTCAGATGAAAATGCTTGAGTTGTTCAATTATTCAACCGAACTTATAGAAGAAAAAAGTTTTACAGAAGATCATCTTCGATACTTTAAAGTGTTTGTTTTAGGGAAATGCAGTGAAAAGAGAGAATTTGAAAATCTGTTTGATAAGATTAAGATATTAAATAAAAAGATTGTACTACTGGAAGAATTGTCAGATTTTCAGCTATATGAGGACGAGGCAGAATATCGGGATAAAAGTCTTTCCATTATGGCAAAAGCAAAAGATTTAATTCAGTATTATAAATCGGTATTGCCTCACAATATTGGCATTTTTTTGCCGGGGTTGGCTATTAGTGGGGGAATTAGAGTCGCTTTAAAACATGCCTGTATATTGCAGGAAAGTGGGAAGGATGTGACGTTGTTTACTTTGGACAGCCGTCAGAAGTGGTATGATGTTGATGGACATATTTTTTCAGTTATAAACTTAAAAGAGACTAATCTTTATGGCTGTATTGATCATGCTGTTGCAACTATGTGGACAACTGTTCCGGTAGTTGAACAATGTAGTACAGCTGTAAGGAAGAGTTATCTAGTACAAGGATTTGAAACAGATTTTTATTCGTCAGAAGATCCATTTTATGTAGATGCGAATAAAACTTATTCACCTCATATAAGTATGAAATTTTTTACAGTCTCAAAATGGTGTCAGAAATGGCTGGCGGAAGTATTTGGGCAGGAGACAGTTTACATTAGAAATGGGATTGAATTAGAGCAATTTAATGAAAAAAAACGAGAATTTTCCGGAAAAATAAGAATACTGATTGAGGGAGACTGCGAGGCAGAGTATAAAAATGTAGATGAAGCATTTCAAATAGTAAATGAGCTAGATTCACAAAAATATGAAATTTGGTATATGTCATATAATGGGAAATCAAAGCCACAATATCGAGTAGATAATTTTTTGCATAAAGTGCCTTATGAAAAGGTTGCAGAAGTATATCAGCAATGTCATATTTTACTGAAGACAAGCTTGTTGGAAAGTTTTTCCTATCCACCGTTGGAAATGATGGCTACAGGAGGTTATGTTGTGGCAGTTCCAAATGACGGAAATGCTGAGTATATGGTAGATGAATATAATTGTTTACTCTATTCGGCCGGAGATTTGGATAAGGCAAAAGAACAGATAGAAAGAATTTGTCAGGATGAAAATCTTAGAAAAAAATTGACTGAAAATGCACAAAAGACAGTAGCAGAACGAGACTGGAAGAATATTGAACCGGAAATCCTTGCATTTTATCAATAAGATAACAGGATTGAAAGGTTGTAAAAGCACTGAAGAAATGGTATACTTCTATTTTGTGTTAGTTGTTTATAAAATCGTGTGCGTTAGAAATAAACGGAGGACTAATAGTGTCAACTTATATACAAAATTTTCAAAAGTTCCGGCCGCTTTTAAGTGAGCTGATTGCAAGGGACATTAAAACAAAATATAGGAAATCCATACTGGGTGTACTCTGGACAATTCTTAATCCATTATTTATGATGATTGTACTCTCGGTGGTATTTTCAAATTTATTTAAATTTGATATCGAATATTTTCCTGTATATTTGTTGAGCGGGCAGTTGATTTTTAACTTTTTTTCGGAGTCGACAACGAATGCTATGGGTGCGATTATCGCCAATGGACCCTTGATTAAAAAAATATATGTTCCGAAATATATGTTTGTTATTTCGAGAATTTTTTCAAGTTCTATTAATTTGCTGGCATCCTTTACAGCTTTAATTTTTGTTATGCTCGCTATGAGGGTTGATTTGCATTATACAGTGCTTCTTGTGCCTATTCCGTTAATTTTTATTATATTTTTCTCTTTAGGGATAGGCTTGATTTTGTCAGCAATAGCAGTGAAATTCAGAGACATTGTACACTTATATTCTGTTTTTGTGACAGCATTGATGTATTTGACGCCTGTTATTTATCCAATGTCTATTCTTCCGGAATGGCTGGAAAAGATTGTATTGATAAATCCGATTACAAATATATTGATCATGTTCAGAGATGTTATGATGAATAATACTGTTCCGAATATTACATCTATTGTAATAGCGATTGTAGAAACTGCAATTGCATTGGCGTGTGGGCTATATGTGTTTTACAAAAGTCAGGATACCTTTATTCTGAATATTTAGAGGTGAATTATGGAAAGACAGGATATAATATGTGTAAATAACGTTTCCATGCAGTTCCGGCTTGCTTCGGAAAAGGTAGACAGCCTGAAGGAATATTTTGTTAAGACATTAAAAAATCAATTGTCTTTTGAAGCTTTCTGGGCACTGCAGGATGTATCCTTCAGTATACAGCGGGGGGATGCATTGGGACTGATCGGTTTGAATGGAAGTGGAAAAAGTACAATGCTGAAAATTATTGCCGGAGTATTAAAGCCTACAAAAGGAAGCGTTGCTGTATATGGAGATGTTGCGCCGTTAATTGAATTGGGAGCAGGTTTTGATTACGATCTGACAGCGGAAGAAAATGTCTATTTAAATGGGGCTCTCATGGGAAAATCCAGAGCAGAAATGGAAGAGCATTATCAGGAAATAGTAGAGTTTTCAGAACTCCACGACTTCATGAACGTGGCAGTGAAAAACTTTTCTTCTGGTATGATAGCAAGGCTTGCTTTTTCTATTGCTACGATTGGTATTCCGGACATTTTAATCTGTGATGAGGTGCTTTCTGTTGGTGATTTCCGTTTTCAGGAAAAGTGCCAAAAACGAATACAGAGAATGTTAGATGCTGGGACGACTCTTTTATTTGTTTCTCATAGCATTGATCAGGTAGAAAGCTTATGCAATAAAATTGCCTGGTTGGAAAAAGGACATTTGAAGATGTTTGGAGAAGCAAAGGAGATTGCGGAGATTTATAAAGGGGCTTATTAAGGAGCAGAGATAAAATATGAAAAGTAAAATAAAATGGCTGATTGCACTGATTATTCTTGTATTGCTTGCAGGCCTTTATTCTGTAGTAGATAAAAAAACTCCGATATATGATACAGAGATTGATAACAGTGAGTATTTTTCTGTGGATTTGAGAGAAGGTGACAGAATAAGTCAGTCTTTTCTTGCCCCGGAAGATACATTGGATGGGGTTATGATAAAAATGGCTGCTGTAGGCAACTTAGAGGGCACCATTTTGGAATACAATTTGTTTGAAAGCGGAGGAGAGACTGTCTTGGAAGGGGAAACTTCTCTTGGTGAATTGACAAGCGGCCGGTTTTTTCAAATTGATTTTGATCAATTAACTGGGTGCGAAAATCAAACATATGAGCTTCAGATTTTGGTGAAAGAGTGCGATGAAAATAGCAGTATTACCCTCTATTATACAGGTGGAAAGCAGCAGAATACAGAATGTATGATCGGTGATACCGCAGTAGATGGTACTTTGGTTTTAAGGACATTTACCCATCGATTTGATCTGGAAACATTTGTGGTGACTGTTTGCTTTCTGATCTATGTTATACTTTTTATGAGATGGTTGTCCAAGCTGTTTAAGTAATTGTGTGATATGAGGTAACGATGAAAAAACCAGGTTATTATTCTTCCGGAGAGTTTGCCCGCATGGCAGGCGTTACTCTAAGGACAATCCGTTATTATGATAAACAGAATATCTTAAAGCCCTCGCTTGTGACAGAAGCGGGGGCTCGTTTCTATACAGACGAAGATTTTGCACGGCTTCAGCAGATTCTTCTGCTGAAATATTTAGGCTTTTCTTTGGACGATATCCGGGAAATGACATTTGCAGATGCAGATTATCATTTTCTGTTGAACTCTTTAAATATTCAGCTGAAGTTGGTTCAGGATCGTATTGAGAAGATGCAGCTCATGGAGAGAGCGATTCAAGATACAGCAGAAGAGGTTCGTGCGACGCACACTGTAGACTGGAACAGGATGCTGAATCTGATCCACTTAACAGGCATGGAAGAAAGCCTGAAGAAGCAGTATCAGAATGCCTCAAATATTTCAGCCAGAATTAACCTGCATAGTCTGTATTCTCAAAATAGACAGGGATGGTTTCCTTGGATTTTTCAGCAGCTTGGTTTGGAACCTAAAATGAAGGTGTTGGAAATTGGCTGTGGGGATGGCGCGCTTTGGAAAAGTAATATGCAGAATATCCCGGATGAAATAGAAATTACTCTTTCGGATGTGTCGGAAGGTATGCTTCGTGATACGAGAAGAGAACTAGGCGGAGAAGGCCAAAGGTTCTCTTTTCACGCATTTGATTGCCATAAGATTCCTTATGAATCCGAAACTTTTGATGTTGTGATAGCAAATCATGTGCTTTTTTACTGCCAGGATATTCCAAAGGTATGCAGGGAAGTAAAGAGAGTTCTGAAGCAAGGGGGAGTTTTCGTCTGTAGCACATATGGAAATCAGCATATGAAAGAAGTGAGCCTTCTTGTACAGCAGTTTGATAATCGGATTGTTCTGTCGGCAGACAGGCTTTATGAAAGATTTGGTATGGAAAATGGCCGTGAAATCTTAGAAAAGTGTTTTCAAGAGGTAGAATGGCGATTATATGAAGATAGTCTTTTGGTAACAGAGGCGGAAGCTTTGATTTCTTATATTCTTTCCTGTCATGGAAATCAGGCACAGTATATCGGAGAGAGGTATACGGAGTTTCGTTCTTTTGTGAAAGAAAAGACAGAGAGTGGCTTTTATATAACGAAGGAAGCAGGGATTTTCTTGTGCGGGAAATAAGGTGCGATAAGTTTTCAATATGATAAAAAAGGCTTGAAAATTGTCCTTTTGGGCCCTTATACTTGGAGTAAGGGAAGTATGGGAAAGTAAAATATAAACGATGTACGGGAGATTGCTGTATGGGAGAGAAATTAGTTAGTGTATTAATGGTAAATTATAATCACGAGGATACGCTTGCTGAAACAATACAGAGTGTATTGAATCAGACTTATTCTAATTTTCAGTTTATTATTGTAGATGATGGTTCAACAGATAGGTCTTGTGAGATTATAGAAAGCTTTCAAGACGAAAGAATAGAATTATACAAAAGAGAAGAAAATGAGCATATTTGTGTTGCTACCAATTATGGATTTACCAAAGTGAAAGGAGACTATCTTGCCAGGATTGATAGCGATGATCTCTGGTATCCAGACAAATTGGAAAAGCAGCTTTTGTTTATGGAAGAACATCCAGAATGCAGCGTGTGTTTTACATGGTGTGACTTGATTGATGAATATGGAAATAATATTAATGAACTGGAGCCAAACCGTTTAAAGGTTTACGAGTCGGAAACCTTGGAACAGGCACAGTGGATGCGAAGATTTTATTTTTGGGGGAATTGCTTGGCACATCCGGCTGTACTGATGAAAAGAGAAGTACTCGAAAATATAGGACAGTTTACTCTTGCCTATAGGCAGCTTCATGATTTCGACTATTGGATACGTATTGCAAAGCATTATAAAATTTATGTAATTCAAGAAAGACTTATTGCTGTACGGCGTTTTATGAAAGAAGAGCAGAAATATAAAAATGCAAGTGCTGTATCAGAGAAGAATGATACAAGAGTATTTAATGAATTTATGGATATACGTGCGCATTTTTTTGAAGAAATATCTGACGAACTTTTTGTCGAAGGATTCCAAGAGGATTTTAGATGTAAAGATTCCTTTACCAGAGAAGAGTTAGAGTGCGAGAAAGCGTTTTTGCTGTGTAGTCCTCATAAAGGGTGGAATGGAATATCACCAGCAGGACTTGAAAAATTGGCACAGTTGTTGGAAGAGGAGAAAATGCGAATACTTTTAAGAGAAAAGTATCATTTTTCTGTGAAAGATTTATATAGTTTGACAGAAAAGCATTTATTCGCCGATTCTATTTTAGAAAGGAGGTATGAGGAAATAGAATATTGCAACCATCAGCTTGAGTTGGAAAAGCATCAGCTTCAGCAGGAGGTTGTAAATTGCCAAAATTTAATCTCGGAGTATGCTAATTCTACTAGTTGGAAAATAACAGAGCCATTGAGGAAAATGGGAAGCATTGCACGACGGATATGTAAAAAATAGAAATATATAGGATTAGGAAAAGTCAATGGGATATGATAATTCTATTGACTTTTTTGTTTGCTGGTAGTATTATAAAGAAAACGAGGCACGTGTCTCGTAAATGGGAGGCGATTATATGACACAGGAAGAGTTAGCAAGGAAAATCGGCGTTTCTCGGGCGACATTAGATCGTGTGATCAATAATCGCGAAGGAGTAAGTGCAAAAAAGAGGGAAGAGATACTGGCAGCTATTGAAGAGCTGGGGTATAAACCTAATATTAGTGGCAAAATGTTATCCAAGCAGAACAGGACATCAATTGGAGTTATCATAGGAACAGATAAAACTCCGAAAGATGGGCGCGTATTTGAAATTATATATAAGAGTATGCTGGAATGTTCCAGACATCTTGCGATGAGTGGAGTTCGGTTTATTTATCGTCAGATGGTTTCCGGGGAAGCAGAAGAACAAATCCAGATAATAGAGGAACTTGTAGCAGAGGGCGTGAGCGGAATTGCGTTTGCATTTCGGAAGCGGACAGAAAAGCTGTACGCGACTATTGCAAAATATCAAAGACAGGGGATTCAGTTTGTTCCCTATTTTAATACGCTGACGGATCCAAATGTTGATCTGAGGTTTCAGTGCCATTTGGACACAGATCAGGTTAAGGAAGGGCGGATTGCGGCAAGTCTTCTCGCAAAGTTTATGGGAGGCAAAGGGAAAGCGGCGTTAATCAGTGGTTTGGAAGAAAATTATGTTCATCAATTGAGAATAGAGTCTGCACGGCGATTACTGCAGGAAAATTTTTCGAATATAGAGGTTCTGCCTGTATATAAAAATTGTTATCCAGAAGCAGAAGCAGAAGCGATATGTAAGAGGATTCTGGATGAACACCCAGATTTGTCAGGCATGATTGTCAGCTGTGGTTTTTTTGGGACAATTACTTCTTATTTGAGGAAGAGAGGCTTGGAAAAGCAGGTCTCGGTTATTTTATTTGATATCACAAAACGGGCAAAGCAGGATCTCATGGAAGAAAAGTGCGATGCCATTATTGGGGTGGATTTAAAGCAGCTTGGCTACCGTACCATTAAAGTAATTTATGAACTCGTTTTTCGTAATGAGGTAGATAAGGAGAGTTGGGACATTCCCCTTCAGATTTTGTTAAAAGAGTCGTTGGAAGAGAAAAAGGCATAGAGACATTAAAATGATGCTTGCGGAAATGGCAAGCAATCATTTTTCCCTAAAACGAAGCACGTGACTCGTAAAATGAAATGTGAAGATTTGAGAAAGAATAAGGAAAAGGGGGAAAGGTATGAAAGAAAGTAACTATGAGTTGGAAATGAAAAATATCACAAAACGCTTTGGAGGAGTACTTGCTCTTTCGGATGTTTCTCTGACAGTTCGCCATGGTGAGATTCATGCGCTGATTGGTGAAAACGGTGCAGGGAAGTCTACCTTGATGAAGATTTTGGCAGGAGCCTGTAAAAAAGATAGTGGAACCATTTTGCTTAACGGGGAGCAGGTTAATATTGCAGCACCGAAGGACGCGAAACAACTGGGAATTGCTGTCATATATCAGGAATTTATGCTCGCACCGGATTTAAGTGTGGCAGAGAATATTTATCTTGATGAGTTGAGCTCTGGAAAACTATTTCTTCATTGGCGGGAAATGAGGCAGAATGCAAAAAAGTGGCTGGAGAAACTAGGGTTTGATGATATTGATCCGCGTACAAAAGTTCGCGATCTTAGTGTTGCCTATCAGCAGATTGCGGAAATATGTAAAAATTTGATGCATAATTCCAGGATTTTGGTTCTGGATGAACCAACGGCAGTGCTTACTATTACAGAAATTCAGAAACTGTTTCAGGTATTAAAGCAGCTTCGGAAAGAGGGAGTCAGTATCATCTATATTTCACATCGTTTAGATGAAATTTTTGAACTTTCTGACAGGATCACTGTTTTAAAAGATGGGAAGTATGTTGACACAGTGGATACATCCTCTATCTCAAAAGAACAGCTTGTAACAATGATGGTAGGAAGAGAAATCAGTCAGATGTTTCCAAAAA